>VYLL01000038.1_pt1 | contig 65236 bp, 46 predicted proteins | sample 5114301 | NCBI WGS metagenome assembly VYLL01 (sample SAMN12291809, study PRJNA351875) | freshwater metagenome | isolation source: freshwater lake | place: USA: Michigan, MSU2 Lake | collected 2011-08-16 | reverse complement strand
GGCTGGTCGAGCCCGCGCGGCGGCGTGTGGCTCACGCTCGCGTGGCCGGTGGCTCGCGGCGACCCGGGAGGCCTGCTGCATCCGTCGCTGGCGCTGCGCGCGGGCATGAGTGTGCTGGACACCCTCGCGCCCGAGTTGGCCGAGGTCGGGTCTGGGGCATTGGCGGGGGCAAGTTCACCGCTGCCGTTGACGCTGAAGCTGCCCAACGACGTGATGATCGGCGGGCGAAAGGTCTCGGGAATCCTGACCGAGATCGTGCGACAGAGCGCGATCTCCGGGCCGGTTGTGTTGATCGGCGTGGGCATCAACGCGGACTTTGCCGGTGAGCACCTGCCGCGTGAACTGCACGCCAGCGCAACGACGCTGCGAGACGTGTTGGGGCGCGAGGTGAACGCCGACGCGATCTCGATGCGGTTGATCAACAGCCTGGTCGGTGCCCTGAGTCACCCGGTGAGCCTCACGGCGCTGGTGATGGCGGCGCGCCCGCGTCTTTGGGGCGTCGGGCATGAGCACCCGGTGACACTGCCAGACGGGCGGCGCGTGACGGGGACGCTGTTGGGACTGACTGATCGAGGAATGGCGCAGTATGAGGTGGGCGGGCGCGTGCTGGAGATCGCGAGCATTGCGACGGTGCCGCTGGCCCCGACCCCGACGGCGCCATGAGGTGGAAGGGTGTAACGACGTGGGTGCCAGGGGTAATCGCGGGGGAAGAAGTCAGATCGCAAACGAAAAACCCCGATCAGGTGATCGGGGTTCCGCGAGGCCGCGTGTTGAGGGAATCAGCGAAACGCGAGGCAGGACGAAGAAACCGGCCGCGCGGGGCGCGGCCTGAATCTCAGACCATGGCCTTGAGGGCCTTCAGAGCGCGGATCTTGACGACGGTGGAGGCGGGCTTGGCCTTGCGCATCTCGTCGGCGCCGGTGAAGGGGTTCTTCCACATGCCGGCCTTCACAGCGGGCTTCTCCTTGGCGATGATCTTCATCATGCCCGGAACGTTGAACACGCGGGGGCCCTTCTTGGAGAGGTCGGCGGCGATGACCTTGCCCATGACCTCGAACACCGTAGCGATGTCCTTGCGCTTCAGGCCGGTGTGATCACCGACGAGCTTGTAGAAATCGCTCTTGCCGCGGATCTTCTTGGCGGGCTCGATTTTGGCGACCTTGGGTGTTGCGGACTTTGCGGCCATGCGTTTTCTCCGTAGGAAAAAGGTGTTTTGTCACAGTTCCACTGCGACTCGCCCATGTTTTAGCGGTTCCTGATGCGTTGTTCAAGTCCCGGGGCGATGTGAATTAGCGGTTTTTGGGTTGTTTTGGATGCACTTTTCGCCCGGCAATCTTCAAACCCCCTGATTTCAAGTGGTTTTGAGGGGTTTTCGAGGCGATGGCCGTGTGCTGAGCGATGAGGGATGAGTGCTGAGGGAGACGCGGCAGCCAAGAAACGTGCGTGGACAAGCGTTGCCGTGCTACCGACCTCGCTTCGACGTCGGGGCGCGTGCGATGGCGTCTGTCCTGGTGCATCGACCTCGAAGCGAGATCGGTGGCACGGATTGGGGTATCACGTTCCGGCTGACGTCTGAAGGCTGAACGCTGGCGGCTATCCTCCGTGCTATGGCTCAAATCATGAACGCGCCGACGACGGAGTTTGAGAAGCTGGATCGCTGCGAGGGCTTGCATCATCGCCCGCGCGTCCTGCTGGGCAAGATGGGCCTTGACGGCCACGACCGCGGCGTCAAGGTCATCGCCCGCGCCCTGCGCGACTCGGGCGTCCACGTGATCTACTCCGGGCTTTGGCAGACGCCCAAGAGCTTGGCAATCTCGGCCCGCGACGAGGATGTGGACGTGATCGCGGCGTCGATGATGAGCAACTCGCACCTGGTGCTCGGCCCGCGGCTGATCGGGGATCTGAAGGACTTTGGGCGCGCGGACATTCCGGTGTACATGGGTGGGATCCTGCCGTCGGAAGACATCCAGCCGCTGAAGGACGCGGGTGTGGCCAAGTGCTTTACCACCGCGACCGGCTTGCTGGACATTGTGAACGCGGTGCGCGAGGCGACGCTGCCGCTGAGCCAGACGGTGCCCAGCGGGCACGCGATCGCGCAGCTCGCGCGGGATATCTCGCTGATGCACGCGGGCCTGCCGCTGCGAGCGGAGGCGAAGCGTCGCCGGCCGGCGACGGTGATCGGCGTGACGGGCTCGCCGGGCGCGGGCAAGAGCACGATCGTGGCGCAGCTTGCCGGAGAGTTCTCACGGCGCGCGTCGAGCACCGACGCGGGTGCGGGGTTGAAGGGCAAACGCGTCGCGGTGGTTGCGTTTGACCCGATGAGCCCGCTGACCAGCGGCGCGCTGCTGGGCGACCGCCTGCGCGTGGACTTCAACACGCTGGGCGATTCCATCTTCTACCGCTCGCTGGCCATCAGCGGTGAGGACTACCACGCCCTGAACGACATCATCGAACTCATCGGCGGCTGCACGCTCAACGGCGAGCACGTCTTCGACACGTTGTTCGTCGAGACCGTCGGCGCGGGCCAGAACGAAACGAAGATCCGCAAGCACGTGGACCGCACGCTGGTGGTCATGACGCCGGGCATGGGCGACTCGGTGCAGATGGACAAGGCCGGTATCCTCGAGATCGCCGACGTCTTCGTCTGCAACAAGGCCGACTATCCCGGCCAGAACGAACTGGTCCGCAACCTCCGCGACGGCGCGGGCGGGCGGAAGCCGATCGTCGAGACGGTGGCGACGATGGGCACGGGTGTGCCGGAGTTGCTGGATTTGATTCTGTCGAAGTAACCCGTCGCCGCCGCTCGCTCTCCCCGCTTCGCACTCATCGCTCATTGGTCAGCACTCTGCCTTACCCTGATCTCTCGGCCCTGAAACCTCGGCCCTTTCCCTCGGAGTTTCCCCATGCCCTCGTCCATCTCCATGCAGTCCGGCAAGCTCAATGTTCCTGACCAGCCGATCATCCCGTTCATCGAGGGCGACGGCACGGGGCCCGACATCTGGCGGGCGTCGGTCCGCGTCATGGATGGAGCCGTCGCGAAGGCGTACGGCGGCAAGCGCAAGATCAACTGGCTCGAAGTTCTCGCCGGCGAGAAGGCCTTCAACCAGACCGGCGACTGGCTGCCGGAGGCCACACTCGCGGCGTTCCGTCAGCACCTCGTCGGCATCAAGGGCCCGCTCACTACGCCCGTCGGCGGCGGCATCCGCTCGCTCAACGTCGCACTGCGTCAGATCCTCGACCTCTACGTCTGCCTCCGCCCGGTGCGGTGGTTCAAGGGCGTGCCCTCGCCCGTCAAGCGCCCGCAGGACTGCGAGATGACCATCTTCCGCGAGAACACCGAGGACATCTACGCGGGGATCGACTTCGCGGCGGGCTCGCCCGAAGCCGCGTTGATCCTGGGCATGTTGCAGGAGAAGTTGCCGAAGGACTTCAAGAAGGTTCGCTTCGGCACGAAGGCTGCGGCGCAGGAGTTCGCATCCGCCGCGATGGGCGGCGCGGATCGCGTGACCGAGGATGACACCAAGGTGATGGTGGGTGTGGGTATCAAGCCGGTGAGCAAGCTGGGCTCGCAGCGGTTGGTGTGGGCGGCGATCGAGTTTGCGCTGAAGGAGAAGCGCAAGAGCGTGACGCTGGTACACAAGGGCAACATCATGAAGTTCACCGAAGGCGCCTTCAAGGACTGGGGCTACGACCTGGCCAAGGAACACTTCCGCGAGCAGACCGTTACGGAGCGGGAGTCGTGGATCCTCGGCAACAAAGAGGCCAATCCCGATCTGTCCAGCGAGGCCAACGCCAAGATGATCGACCCGGGGTTTGACATGATGACGCCGGATCAGCGGGCGAAGCTCGTCAAGGAAGTTGACTCGGTCCTCGCGGCCATCTGGCCGACCCACGGCGGCGGCAAGTGGAAATCCAAGGTCATGATCAAGGACTCCATCGCCGACATCACGCTCCAGCAGGTGCTCACGCGCCCGAAGGACTTTGACGTCATTGCGACGCTGAACCTCAACGGCGACTACCTCAGCGACGCCCTCGCGGCCCAGATCGGCGGCATCGGCATCGCCCCCGGCGCCAACATCAACTACATCACCGGTCACGCGATCTTCGAAGCCACCCACGGCACCGCCCCTAAGTACGCGAACCTCGACCAGGTGAACCCGGGCTCGGTGATCCTCAGCGGCGAGATGATGCTGCGGTACATGGGCTGGACGGAAGCCGCGGACTTGATCATCAAGGGCATGGACGGCGCGATCTCGGCCAAGACGGTGACGTACGACTTCGAGCGGCTGATGAAGGCGGAGGGAGACGCGAGCGTGCGGAAGGTGAAGTGCTCGGAGTTTGGGGATGCGGTGATTCAGCACATGATCTAAAGTCCACGCTCCCAGATCGCATTATGCGAAGATCGAGTTAATTTTCTAGGCAGCAAAAGTACTGTCGCGGATTGATCTTTCCCTCAGAAGCTGCCATAATAGCCATACTATGGAAGAGCTAGCTAGTAAACTCGTTGAGTATTCCGCCAAGAAAGTTCTTGATATATATTCTGAGCGTCTCGTTAACTCACGACGTTCGGGAACCGACTTCAAAGCGATAACGAAAGATGCGATATCAAATTATGGAATGCAGTTGCTTAAGTCATGTGCTCAAGTGCGGTCGATTCTTCGTCCGCAAGAGCCAGTGCTCGTTCGGAAGGTGTTCGTGCCGCTTGACCTAAAGGTATCTAGGCCGTCCCAAGCGAGATCGGTTTCGACCACGACACTTTCTACTACTCTTACCTCGATCGTCAAGAATGATCGGCACATGGTCATCTCAGGCACTGGGGGATCAGGAAAAACGACCGTTCTGCGGAGCCTAGCTATTGACGCGCTCGCTAGATGCACGACACTCCCGGTATTCATCCAGTTGAGGGACACCAAGCCTTCGTATGAAGCTATCTTTGACACGATTATTTCGACATTGACATTTTATCAGTTGCGACTTACCAGGGAACAACTGAACTCTCTCTTGTTTAATGGCGGCGTAACTCTTCTGCTCGATGGCGTAGACGAGCTATCTCGCGAGGATCAGGTAAGATTTCGTTCACAAATTGTTATTTTCTCTCAACACTATTCCAAAACAGAGATTATAATCACATCTAGGCCAGATGATGATCTTGGAATGTTCATAGGCTTTTCGCAGGGTCATATACTGCCCCTGGATAAGGCCCGGGCAATCGAGCTTGCTCGCGGACTCCCGTTTGACGATTTCATTAAAGATCGCTTTGTTGAACAACTCGAGAGCGATTTGTATGAAAAATACGTTGATTTGGCAGGGGTTCCGCTTCTATTGAGCGTGATGCTCCTTACTTTTTCTAGGTCATCTATTGATACTGTTGGCCACCATTTTTATCGAAACGCATTCGATGTTATGTGGCAGGGTCATGACTGGCTAAAAATGTCTTATAAGCGTGAACATGCATGCAAGTTGCGATATCAGAATTTTGTTGATTCGCTTGGTGTTCTATCTCTCTGCAGCTACGCGTGGGATCAAGATCCCCAACGGCGTGGCGCGGGGTATTTTGTTTCTTCTGATGTCCAGCGACTATTCAGCGAGCAAAAGCCTTTAACTAGTTACTTCGGCGTGCCGGATTTTGATACACACGACTTTCTCCAGGATCTGTCAAAAATACTTTGCATTCTTGTTCAAGAAGGACAGCAGTATTCTTATTCGCATAGGACATTTCAAGAGTATTATTCCGCGTATCTGCTCTCAAAAGTTCCACAATACATGATCGACGACGGTGCTCGAAACAGAGTTATGTTACGTGCGAAGAGCGACATGGTAGCGATGTATATGTGGCAGATTGATCGTGAGCGGATGGAGAGGCTTTTTATTCTTCCGTTCGTTCTCGATCTGCGCGCGAGGCTGGGGTATGACGGTCGTGTTGGCAAGTCTGTGTTATTACAGTTTTGTCAGCTTGCGTTCAAACGCATTCTTTTTCATGGAACCGGGAACACAGTCCTGGAAGATCCTCTTGGGCTTCGCTCGGCTGTTGCATTTATCGCTCAAGTGTATAGAAGTGAGCGCAGTATGATATTGCAGATCGAGCCAATTCCTTACAAGATGAAGAGGTCTCTGCGCTTATCAAATAAGTCGGGGTACAATTCACCAATCGAGCTCACTGCCGAAAGCTACTCGGATAATCTTGATGACATTATCACTGCTTCAATGCAAAATGGTGTTGACTTGCCGGATGTACTTGAGCTCGTACTGGCTGTTCCGGAGTATTTGTCGCAGCGACAAAAGCCTCACGCGCGAACCGGATTATTTGGTGGGGCGGAGCGATCGTTTGCAACATCCGACATATTTGGTATGAGTTCCCAGAATCAAATGGATGATTCTCGCGACAAGCTATGATAGAGAGCCAATGAGAATCGAAAATGTCGTTTAGGCGCGGCAGGCGTACGACTTCACTCGCCGAAGGTATTAGTAGGCTTCGTTTGTGGGTGTTCGTGAGCACCGAACGTGCAGCCATTAGAGCATGGGCTAATCATGCTGAGTGATCGAACTCCATGCGATCTCGTGCTGTCTATGGCGTGCTTGTGCTGCTCACCGTTGTGGTGGGGCTCGGCGTGCGGCACTCACTCACCGGTGCCCCCGCAAAGCACCTCGGCGTCGCGCTGTACGGCGTCATGATGCTCTGGCTGGTGAAGTGTGTCTGGCCGCGGATGTCCGTTTGGCGGGCCGGGCTGGTGGCGGTGGGGGTGTGCTGGGGGATTGAGGCGTTGCAGTTGACGCCGCTGCCCGCGGCGGTGAACGCGCGGCTGGCGTGGATGCGGCTGGTGCTCGGTGAGCACTTCGCGTGGTCGGATCTGCTGACGTACACGCTGGGCGTGCTCGTTGCGTGCGTCGCGGTGGTCGGGGTCTCGCGCTTGCGAGGGTCAGCTCAACGCGAGCGCACGATGCCGGAGGCCAACAAAGTCACGCCGCCTCGCGAGTGACCGTGGCTTGCAGAGGGGCGGTCTTCAGCCATTTGCGGCATGTCGCCAGCAGCCTGTGCTTTTCGATCGGCTTCGTCGCATAGTCATCGCACCCCGCGGCGGCGCAGCGGTCGCGGTCGCCGGACATCGCGTGGGCCGTGAGCGCGATGATCGGCGTGGTGTAGCCCCGGTTGCGAAGGGCCGCGGTCAGGGCGTAGCCGTCCATCACGGGCATCTGCATGTCGGTGAGGATGAGGTCAAACGGGGCACCGCTTTCCTGGCGAGCCTCGATCATCTCCAGCGCGATGCGGCCGTTGTCAGCGAGTTCAACGTTGAAGCCGCCGGAGCGAAGCAGGTGCGCGATGAGTCGCTGGTTATCGATGCCGTCCTCGGCCAGGAGGATGCGAGCGCCGCCGAGAGTGCTCGCGGTCTTCGTCGTCGCCGCAGGGGCGGGGCGTTCGATAGACGGGGCGGTGGGCAGGGGCGCGCCGAGCATGGTCACGAGGGTGGCGTCGGGCACGGGGTCAATCGGGATCCACAGTCGGAAGCACGAGCCGCTGGCGTCGGAGCGCACGAGCTCGACGTCGCCCTTCATGAGCTGGGCGAGTTTGCGGCTGATGGCCAGGCCCAGGCCGGTGCCGCCGTGACGGCGCGTCACGGTGCTGTCGCCCTGCGCGAAGGGCTTGAAAATCCGCGCCGCCTGTTCGGTGGTCATGCCGGGGCCGGTGTCGAGGACGTCCACGACGAACCGCGCCTGACTCGCGGACTCATCAACGCGAGCGCAGATCGATACGACGCCGGTCTCCGTGAACTTCACGGCGTTGCCGGCCAAGTTCATGATGATCTGGCGCAGACGCGTCGGGTCGCCGTAGATCAGCGAGGGAATCGGTGAGTCGAGGCTCGTTGTGAACTTCACGGATTTCGCCTCGGCCTTGATCCGCACCAGCTCCGCGACCTCCTGAATGATCTCCACCGTCGGCGACGGGATGTGCTCGAGGGTGACGTTGTCCGAATCGATCTTGGAGAGATCGAGAATGTCGTTGATCACCGCCAGGAGATGTGCCCCCGCGCGACGGATGATCTGGGCAGACTCGATGCGCGAGAACCCGCTCTGCGCATCGTCGCTCGCGTTCTCACACAGAAGGTCGGCGTAGCCCATGATGGCCGTGAGCGGCGTTCGGATCTCGTGGCTCATGTTCGCGAGGAAGTCGCTCTTGGCCTTGTCGGCGCTTTGCGCCAGCCGCTTCGCAGTGCGGAGGTCCGCGTTCGCGGCCCGCAGATTGGCCTCCGCCAGCTTGAGCGACGTGATCTCCGAGTGGGTGACGGCGACGAACCGCTGGCCCTGGTTGGTGAAGCCGCGCACAGAGCACATGTACCAGTGATGTCCGCTGGGTGTATGACAGGCGTATTCAATCGCGGCGGGCCGTTCGTTCCTCTCGATCACGCGCCGGATCGCGTCACCGACAGCGCGGGCCTCGTCGCAGTGCGTCGCGGCGCGATCGCACTCACGAAGATAGTTTGCGCCGTTGAGGACGGTCGTCGGGTCGCCGCCGCCGCGATCGGCAACGCTCGCCCATGCGTCGTTGTATGCGCAGATGTACCCACTGGAATCGAGAACGACGGTCTGCGAATCCAATGCGTTGATCGCACTGTGCATGAAGTCGCGTGCGCCGACGGCCTCTTTCTCAGCGATCTTTCGCGCCGTGATGTCGCTGCGGATCGACACATACTTCTCGATCGCGCCCTCGGCATCGCGGAACGGCGCGATGATCGTGTCGAGCCAGATCAGTGTGCCGTCCTTGGCGCGGTTGCAGATCTCGCCGCGCCAGGCGCCGCCCGCGGCGAGCGTTCTCCACATGTTCTTCCAGAACTCGGGCGGGTGCACGCCGGAGGTGAGGCACTTGTGGTTCTTTCCCAGAAGCTCCGAGCGTGAGTAGCCGGTGACATCGCAGAAGTTCTCGTTGAAATCCACGATGCGTCCCTGCGAATCGGCGACGGAATAGATCGAGTGGCGTTGCAGTGTGGAGCGAAGCGCCTCGTTCTCCCGGATTGCCGCCAGAGCGCGATCGGCCTGCCGGCTGGACTCTTGACCGCTGCGCACCACGGCGCGGAGCAAAAGGATGAGCAGGGTCAGAGAGAACGGCGTTCCAATCGCGATGCCGAGTGAGAGCAATCGCTCGCGATTGACCCACGAAGCCGGGACGCTGATCATGGTCTGGATTCCGCCCTGATCGAGCGTGGACACGCCGACCATTCGGAACACCGCGTGATAGACGCCGTTGCGCTCGAAGCTGACGGACTGCGTTTCGCCGCGGAGAATGGGCGTGATCAGCGGCTTCAGCTCGATCGCGGGAACGGGAGGAACTGCGCCGGCGTTGATGCCCTCGTCAAAGAACGTCCCTGCGTCGGTGATGAGGTGGGCCACGCCTCGCCCCTGAGCAAACGTCCGCCGTGCGATGAGATGGGAGATGCGCTCGAAGCGCATGCGGGTGCTCACGACGCCGATTCGCGAGCCCGTGTCGTCAACGACGGGCACCGAGTGCGCCATCGACAGCCCGCTGGAGTCAAAGATCGCCGGCGTGATGTCGCACATGGATTGAAACTCAAAGACATCCGTCGAGCTGTTGCTGTTCACGCAGTTCTTGACCACCGAACGCGCGGTGAAGTCGCGGTTGAGCACCTTCTCGACACGGGAAGGGTCGACCACGCTCCCATCAGCGTGCAGCGTGTTCATCGCGAGGATTTTTCCCGCCGCATCGAACACCGCAACAACGTCGATCTCGGTCGCGTTGCGGATCGCGTCATTGCAAACCGTGGTGAGCGCCGCGCGATCACCCGTCTGTAACGCCGCGATCAGCGCCGGCTTCCTCGAGATCATCCGCCCCCGCGCCCCCGCGGCGGTGGCAATGTGTTGAACTTCTGTCGCCAGCAACTGACCCATCTCCGCAATCGATTGTTTCGCCGCGGACCGCTCGGTTTCCGTCGCGGCGCCGCTCAGGTGGTACGCCGCCTGATACAGGGTGACGCACAGGAGCAGCACCGCCGCGACGTTCGCACTGGCGATGAGCCACCGACGGCGTGACTCGCGCACCGCGCGGGTGCGCCGCGACTCAACTCCCTGCACGCCCGGGCCTTCGTATCCATGTTCCATATCCGCAGGGTCTTTGACGATCATCGTCGGCGCAGCAGAAGTCGCGGCGTCTTTGCCACTCCGGAACAAATGAAGTATGAGTGAAGAGAACTTCATCACCCTACGGGTATCGCCTGATCGTGGCGTCGCCCGAAGCGAGATGCGCGCGATCGACAGAGAAATCACTTGAGCGGCCCGCGTGACGTCCGAGATTTGATCGAAGCCTGTGCAGGGAGACGCCGGGTGCGCCGCTACTGTCGAACTCACCCCGAGATAGGGAGCACCCGCATGTGTGGCATGTTTGATGGGACCAAGCTCGAACGCCCTGTCACATGCGAGATATGCGGGGCCGGTATCGCGGCGTGTGCCTGCCCGCGAGATCGGCTCAGCGGGAAAACGCTCCGGCCCGCCGATCAGCCCGTTCGCGTCCGCCGCGAGCAGCGCCGCGGCAAGTTTGTCACCGTTGTCACCGGATTCACCCCGCGATCAGCACGCACCGACGACCTCCCCGCCCTGCACAAACAACTCAAAGCAAAGCTCGCCACCGGCGGCACAATGGAGGGTGAAACACTCGAACTGCAAGGCGACCACCGCGACCTGCTCGTCGCGCATTTCAAGTCCCTCGGGTATCCGGCGAAAGCGGCGGGGGGTTAAGGCACATCTCCACATCGCACATCGCACATGCGAACCAGCGCGTACGTCGCCGTCGTCTTCATGTGCCAGGTGGCGATGTGCGATGTGGCTCTGGTTCAAGCCCTCCCCAGCAGCGGCTTCAAATACCGGCCGGTGAACGACGCGGGCACGCGTGTGATGTCTTCCGGTGTGCCACTGGCGACGACGGTGCCGCCGTTGCTGCCACCTTCGGGGCCCATGTCGATGATCCAGTCGGCGCACTTGATGACGTCGAGGTTGTGCTCGATGACGACGAGCGTGTTGCCAGCATCGGCCAGGCGATTCAGCACGCCGACGAGCTTGTGGATGTCTTCAAAGTGCAGGCCGGTGGTCGGCTCGTCGAGGACATAGAGCGTGTGGGCGCTGACGCTGTTGCGCTTGGCGAGCAGGACCGCGCGCCGACGTGTGGTCTCCTCGTCGGCGTCGTCGTCGCGGAATCGCGAGTCCCCTTCGACGCCGGCTTGCGTTTCGCCGCGAACGCGCTGGCCTTCCGTTGTCAGGGCGTCGAGCGATACGCCCGCCGCGAGTTCGCTGGCGAGTTTAACGCGCTGGGCCTCGCCGCCGGAAAGCTGGGTGCTGGGCTGGCCGAGGGTGATGTAGTCGAGCCCGACATCGCGCAGGCACATGACGTGGCGGAGGATCTTGGGGTGATTCTCGAAGAAGCCGACGGACTCTTCGATGGTCATCGCCAGAACATCGGCGATGGACTTGCCGCGGAAATGCACGCCCAGGGTTTCGCGGTTGTAGCGCTGACCGGCGCACACTTCGCACGCGACGTACACGTCAGGCAGGAAGTGCATCTCGATGCGCTTGAGGCCCTGGCCTTCGCACGCCTCGCACCGCCCGCCGCCGTTGGTCGCGGAGACGTTGAACGAGAATCGTCCCGGCTTGTAGCCGCGGATCTTTGACTCTTTCGTCTCCGCGAACACACGCCTGATGTCATCGAACACGCCCGTGTACGTCGCGGGGTTTGATCGCGGCGTGCGCCCAATCGGCGATTGATCCACATCGATAATCCGGTCAATGTGCTTCAGGCCGAGCACCTTGTCATGCAGCCCAACCTGCGACCGCTGGCCGAAGTGCTTCATCGCGGCTTGCAACAGAATGTCATTCACCAGCGTGCTCTTGCCGCTGCCGCTGACGCCGGTGACACAGATCATGCCGCCGATCGGAAACGTAACGTCGATGCCCTTGAGGTTGTTGTGTCGCGCGTTCTTGATCACCAGCGCTTTCTTCGGATCAAGCTCGCGCCGCTTCGCGGGAACCGTGATCGATCGTACGCCGGAGAGATACTGTCCGGTGAGCGAGCCGCTGGACTCAATGTCCGCAACGGTGCCCTGCGCGACGATGCGCCCGCCGTGAACGCCCGGCCCGGGTCCGACGTCCAGGATCCAGTCCGACGCGCGGATCATGTCCTCGTCGTGCTCGACGACGATGACGGTGTTGCCGATGTCGCAGAGGTGCCGCAGCGTGCGGATCAGACGGTCGTTGTCACGCTGGTGAAGGCCGATGGTCGGTTCATCGAGCACGTAACACGCGCCGACAAGGCCGGAGCCCACCTGCGTCGCCAGCCGGATGCGCTGGGCCTCGCCGCCCGAGAGCGTCGCGGTGCGCCGTGAAAGCGAGAGATACTCCAGCCCCACGCCGCCAAGGAAACCAAGACGCCCCTTGATCTCCTTCAGTATCGGCTCGGCGATGATCGTCTGCTCTTTCGTCAGCCGCAGGCCCGAGATGAACCGCACTGCGTCCGCGATGTTCAGTCGCGACACCTCCGCGATGTTCAGCGTGTCAGTGAGCGCCGGCGCGGCCGCGCCGTTCGTCTCCGCGAGTTCGCTCGCCTTTGCGGTGCCGTTCTTCGGTGTCGCCGATCCTTTGCCCTTGGCCGCCTTCTTCGCCTTCGCCTCCGGCGCGGCGCCCCGACCACCGATCACCGTTCCGGATGCGACGCTCGCGCCGTCAATTGTTTCATTGCTCTGCACCAGCACATGCAGCGCCTGGATGCGCAGCCGATCGCCGTGACACGCGGCACAGGGCTTCTGCGACATGAACTGCGCGAGCCAGTCCTTGACCGTCGGGTTGTCGGTGCTGAGCATCCACTCGGTGAGCTCGGGGATGACGCCCTTGAGCTTGACGCCGTGACGCGCCGCCTGCTCCTTCGTGGTGCCCATGAGCACCATCTGCTTTTGCTCGCTGGAGAGCTCCTTGTACGGAGCCTCATAACTGAACCCCACCGCGCGGCAGAACTTCCGCAGGCTCTTGGTAAACCACGCGCGCACCGCGTGATTCTTGTTGTACGCCGCGATCGCGCCCTGCCGGAAGCTCAGTTCCTCGTTAGGCACGCAGAGCGCGGGGTCCAGCTCCATCAGCGTGCCAAGGCCGCTACACGCCGGGCACGCGCCGCTGGGCGAGTTGAAGGAGAAGAGCCGGTGGCTCAGCTCTTCGAGCGAGCTTTCGGGGTGGTCGGTGCAGGCGTGCTTGGTGGAGTAGACGCGGTCGTAGTAAGCGCCGGCGGTCGCGGCGGGCGTGTGCGGAGCACCGGCGGCGTCGGGCGGGCCGCTGGTGTGAGCGCCGGCGTGTGGCGCGGGATTTTCGACCGCAACGATCACGACGCCCTCCGCAAGCTTGAGCGCACTCTCGATGCTCTCCACCAGGCGCTGGCGGTTCGAGCCGTCGTCGTCCTTCGGCGTCTCGACCGGGATCGCGAGGCGATCAATCACCGCTTCGATCGTGTGTTTCTCGTAGCGACCGAGCTTCAGCGGGTTCTCGCTCTCGTCCTTGAGCACCTCGCGAATCTCCTTGACATCGCCGTTGACGCGCACGCGTCCCCAACCCTGTTTCTGCAGGTTGAGCAGCACGTCGCGATGGAAGCCCTTCTGCGCGCGGACGACCGGTGCGAGCACGAGCAGCCGGCGCCCCGCCGCGACCGTGAGCACGCTGTCCACGATCTGCGTGCTGTGCGTCGCGGTGATCGGCAGGCCGCAGCGCGCGAGCACCGTGCCGTCCTTGTCAACCTTTGTCGGGTGCCAGCACACGGGCTTGCCGCAACGCGCGAAGAGCAGTCGCAGATAGTCGTAAATCTCCGTGCTCGTCGCGACCGTCGATCGTGGGTTGCTCCCGCTGGATCGCTGCTCGATCGCGATCGTCGGCGGCAGACCCTGAATGTCGTCAACGTCGGGCTTCTTGAGTTGGTCCAGGAACTGGCGCGCGTACGCCGACAGCGACTCCATGTACTTCCGCTGGCCCTCGGCGAAGATCGTGTCAAACGCCAGTGACGACTTGCCGCTACCCGACAGCCCGGTCATCACCACCAGCTTGTCGCGCGGGATGTCCGCGTCGATGCCCTTGAGGTTGTGCTCACGGGCGCCGCGGACGCGGATGCACCGCGCCGGGTCTGGTGCGTTCGAAGGCGCCGCCACTGGCGCGGTCGATCGTGCGGCCGTCTCACGGGCCGCGCTCGTGATTCGCCGCTTCGGCGCGGCGTCTTGCGGGATGTTGATCGCGACAGGCTCGCTCTTGCGGGCCGTTGAAGAATTGGAGTTCGAGTTCACGCGGGCTCCGTCCGGGAGGGGCGGGGAGTTCGTCAAAGTCCCGGATGTTAGGACTTCAGGCGGGGCGGAGGTCAAGCAGCTTCGACGCCCACGGCGAGAAATAGGTGTTGTCAACAAACGTCGGCAACGTGTCGCTCCCCGGGCCGATCGCAAACAGGTCCGTGTGGTCCGCGTTGTGCCCGTTCGTGTTGAACGCCACGCCGAGCTGTGATGTCAGCACGCTGCCCAGCACGCACGTCAGCGAGCGCTGCATCGGGTTCAGAACCTGATACTCATTGGCCATGTACCGCTGGAAAATGCCCTCAGCGTCCGACGCCAGCTTGAAGCCCATGGCGTCCTGCGTCAGCTTGACCAGCCGCGCCGCGTCCTCCTTCGGGTCTTTCAGCGAGCCCAGTTCGCGGAAGATCCATTCGAACGAGTGCTTGGCGTTGCCGAGGCGCTTCATGCACTCGATGCCGTGACGCCCGTAGAAGATCGGCGAGCAGCCGCCGGTGCCGTGATCGGTGGTGACGACCACGAGCGTGTCGCCCCGATCCATCGCCCACGACGCGACAAACTCCAGCACGCGATCAAACTCAGCCAGATCCGCGAGCAACCCCGCGGCGTCATTGGCATGAGCCGCGTGATCCACGCGCCCGCCCTCAATCTGTAAGCAGAAGCCCGACGACGGCCCCTGCGGCTCGCTCAATCGCTTGAGCGCGATGCGCGACATCTCCATCAGGTCCGGCTCGGTCGGAAGGCGGTCCAGTGCCATTGAAATGTGCGAGATATTGAACGTGCCGAGCAAGCGAGAATCCGCCGGTGCGCCGGGCGTCGTCGTGCTGATCGCACGCGCAAGCTCGTCGCGCGTGCGCACGAGTGTCACATTCCCCGCAGCTTTCGCGTCGCTCTCGGCGACGAACGGCTCTCCGCCGCCCAGCGCCACATGGATCGGACGCTGACAAAGCTGCTCGCCGATCTGATCCTCGCTGCCGCGTTTGGTGACGTTGCAATAGAACCCGGCCGGGGTCGCGTGGGTGATGGTCGTGGTCGTGACGCAGCCGGTGAGCTTGCCGGAGCGCTGGGCCTTGATCCACAGCGGGTCCAGTGAGCGCCCGTCCGGATCAATGCACAGCGAGCCGTTGTCGTGCTTGATGCCCGTGCTCCACGCGCTGCTGGCCGCGGCGGAGTCCGTCACCACCGAGTTGGCCGAGTGTGTCGATTGCAGAGCTCGTCGCGCGTGCTTTGTCTGTGACCAGCGCGTCCACGCCGAGAGCGTGCCGGACGTCCACATCGAGTGCGCATCAAGCATGGCCAGCGCGCCCATGGTCATGCCGTCGGCGACCATGAGGATGAGGTTCGTCGGCGGCTTGCCCGAGCCATCCCGCGAGATCACCAGCGGAGCACCGCCCTGACGCGCCCGCGCCGGAGCGGGCAGGATCGCTGCGGTCGTCGCCACCGCACCAGCCGCCAGCAACGCGCGGCGCGACAGCCCGCGCGACGCGCGGGGCGTCGTAGCAGCGTTAGCGACCGGCGAGTAGCCGTGGTGCGCAAAGTCAACCGGCGAAGCGACAGGAGTTGGATCGATCGGTAGGTTCATGCCGCTCTCGAGTGGATCGTGAAACTCCGCGTGATGTCGCCGCGAGACACAGCGTCCCACATGCCAATGTCAGAACCGGAACTCGCCCTTGATGCCGACAAAGCCGGTGATGTCCGAGCGGAAGCGGTTCTGCCGGTTGCCGTCCTGGTTGAGAATGTCAAACTGCTGATACGCGATGACGCCGCCGCGGAGCGAGAGTGAGAAGCTCGGCACCGGCGACCACGTGACGCCAACGCCGATGGGAAACTGGCGATCACGCACGACGCCCTTGGGCAGGAAGCTGTCATCGGCCAGGCGATACTCGCGCGACTCGTACGACGCGTCGATGAAGACGGTGAACGGGTCTGAGATTTTATATGACAGCGTGACGCCCAAGCCGCGCGTATCCAGCCGCAGGCGATCGGTGATCTTCCAGTTGACGCCGATGATGGGGAACGCCTCGGTGTCATCTTCAAGGGAAGTCTTCGCAAGCACACCCAGGGAGAGCGTCAAGTTCTCGTCAACTTTGTAGCCCACGCCGACGAACCCGCCGGCGGTGAAGGCGTCGCCCGCGTCGGCATCGCGCTCTCCAGCGAACTGAAAGATGCCGCCGACGAACGCGAACCAGTCCTCGTCGATCTTGTAAAACGCCCCAGGATTGATCGACGTGTCGTACATCACGTGGAAGGGTTTGGCGGTGCCCGGGAGCACCGTGGTCGCGCCGTCAAAGTCGTACCACGAGATTTCTGAGCCGAGGTCCAGCGAGAGCCTCAGGTCGTCGTTGAGCTTGTATCCGACACCCACGCCGGTGTTGAGCCTCGAAACCTGGAACGAGCCGGGGTTGCCGCGCAGGTCGGCGCTGAACTGATGCGTGCCGAATCCGCTGAGCGAGATGACCCAGGGGCTTGCGTCTTGCCCCGGGCGTGTGAGCGTCGTGGGCGTCGTCGGCGCGACGCCCGGACCGGGCTCCTGCGCCATCGCGCCGGAGGAAAGAGCCAGCAGGGAGACGACCATCGCAACGTGGCTTCGTGACATCGAGAGAAACTCCAGTAAGTCCTTGGCTGGACAACGTGTGTTTGAAGAACTCAGAAACGCGTTCCCTGCGGCATCAGTCCTGCGAGAATGCGGCGCGAGCGATTCGACGATGATCACGACACAGATTCGAAAAACGACAACGTCTCACGCACGCATGAGCCAAGCGTAGAGCAGCCACTCGATCAGCAGCAGAACGATCGCGCCCGCGATGAACCAATGCCAGATCTCGCGCCCCGCGGGCGGTCCATCGACTCTTGCCTGGGCCGTGATCGGCGCGTCGATCGACAGCCGCACCTCGTCAAACGTTCGCGCCATCGACTCCGGCACGCTCGCAAGGTTTACCGCGATCGCGTCTTGCTCGCCGGTCGCGGCCCTCTCCGCCCCGCTCACGCGATAGATCCCGACGCGATCAACCACGCCCAGCGACCGCGGCGCCACATCGCGCACGCCGCCCACCATCGCCGCGATCGCCGCACGCGCGATCACGCCCTCCGATGATGCCAGCGTCAACTCCGTCGCGCCCGGCGCGGGCTCGAACGTCAGCGCCTCGGTCGTCGTGTGCCAACGCCCCACCCGAGCCTCCGCTCGGCGAGCAAACAAATCAATCGCACCCGACAGAAACACCGGGAACGAAAAGTGCGGACCCCAGTTCGACCGCGCCAGCGGAAACGCCACCGCGATGCGGTCCACCGGGCGAGGCAGTCCGGGCGATGTCTCTCGCACCAGCGCAATCAAGGGCCCCGCGCTGCTCGAGGCGAGGGTTGTCACGCTCAGGTTGCCGCGCGTGAGCGCGTTCGCCTCCGGCACCACCAGCGTCCACGCCGGCGAGACAAAAATCGTCTCCAAGCTCACATACCGCATCAGCGGGTGCTCGCGGCTCCACGCCAGCACCGTCTGAATCTCGGGCTCCGTGTTGCTCGCGCCAGCCGCGACAGGGACCGGGCGTGCATCAACCCGCACGCGGGCATCCTCGCCCCGTCCGGGATTCGTCCGTGAGATCACCGGCGCGCCAAAGTGAATCGACGCCACCGGCGGCGCCGGGTCTGATGTCACGCGATCCAGGATCAGCGTGTCAACGTCGGCAAACGGCGACGCGGCCGCACTCGCGCCAGCCCCCGCAGTCGCCCCGCCGTTCATCAGCGTGTTCAATCGCGCCGCGTACGTTTGCGCATCAATCACCTCCAGCGATGCCGGGCGTGACACGTCGATCGCCGAGAGCAACGCCGGGTCCGCATCCTTGCTCCCGCCCGGCGACACCAGCACCACCCTCGGCGACGCCAGCGGCGAGATCACCACGCCGGCCACATCATCCGCCGCGAGCACGTCCGAGTCATTCAGCCGCAACAGCACCACGCCGCCCAGCGGCTCGTTGATCGTGAACGTGACATTCAGTTCGCCCGGCTGGAGCGCGCCGCCGGGCGCCGGTGCCGCCGCGCTTCCCGGCCTCATGGGAGTTCCAGGTACGGGTCCGCTTGCCCCACCCACGTTGCCAGTCGGCGTGATCGCCGAGACAATGCTCGCGCCCGGGATCTCGATCGCCCGGCGTTCGATCGTTCGGCCCGACACGCTCAGCACAAGCTGCGTGCTCAACGCCTGTGACGATGAGTTGATCACGCGTGCGAACACACGCACCGTCGTCGGGTCGTCGAAGTCGCGCCGCGCGCTGATCGAGACGATGCCCGCGTTCAGCACGCTGCCAGGCGCCGGCCCTGGCGAAGGCCCACAGCGCACGATTGCCAGGTTGATCCCCGCGAGCGCCCGCGAAACCTCGCGGGCGTGCGCGGGTGTTTGGTCGTACTCGGGCATGCCGCCATCAGACAGCAGCAGCACGACGGGGCGCACGCCCTCAAAGCTCTCGTCCTGCGGTCGATCGAGCACGGCGCGAACCAGCCGGATCGCCGCGAGCGGGTCGCCCGGCTGGTCCGTCGGGCGGACGCGTTCGAGGGCCTCGCGCAGCACCTGGCGGTCATCAGTCATCGGCGACAGAATCGTCGCCTCGCCCGCGAACCGCACGATCATGAGCTGCTGATCGCCGCTCAGCGCTTCGATCATCCGTTCCGCCCGCGCACGGGCTTCGTCGAGTCGTGAGATTGGTGCAGTCGGCGAGACCGGCGTCTCTTCCGCACCCGCTGGCGTCGGCCCGCGCGAGGTCAACACGCTTGGCCGCAACGCCCGATCGCCATCCAGGGCCGACATGGACGCTGACGTGTCGATGATCAGCACCGTGCGCGCCGCTCCCGGCCCGGTTGCGGGAATCACCGGTCGCGCCGCCGCGACGATTAGGCAGAGCAGAATCAAGAGTTGCAGCAGCAGCAGCCAGTTGAACCGGAGCCAGCGAAACGGCACGTTCGCCTGCAAATCGCGCACCGCCTGCTGCCACAGAAACGTCGAGCTCACGCGCACCGGACGGCGCCGCAGCTTCAGAAAGTACAACGCGAGCAACAGCGGCACGCAAATCGCCGCCGCCGCGATCCCGACCATCGGCGCCAGAAACGTCATGCCGAACCCTTGGATGGCGGACCAGACTTGCGCTTGAACGGGCGGCGCTTCGGCTCCTTCGCCTCAGGCTCCGGCGTTCCCTTGGCCAGCGGTTTGAACTTCCGCGACGGCTGCCGCCTCGGGTCCTTCTCGACCAGCACCCGCTTGTGCGGCGGCACCTTGGCAGGGGGCAAATCCGCCCATCCCGCCGGCGCGGCCGTCGCCTTCGCCGCGTCCACCGGGACCTCCGGTCGCGACCCGCGGAATCGCATGCACACCGCGAAGATCTCGCGGCTGACCTCCCGCGTCGCATCCGGGCGATACCCGCGGGCAAAGTCAAACACCCCCAGCGCCTCGCGCATCAGGTCCGGGTACAGCTCGCCCTCGAGAACCTTCATCACTAGCCGCCCGCCCGGGGCCAACGCTTTCTCCGCGATTTCCAGCACCCGTCGGCACAGCGTCACCGATCGCAAGTCATCGCCGATGCCCGCGGTGTTCGGTGCCATGTCGCTCAGCACCACGCTGAATAAGCCGTCGGACCAGCCCTTGCTCCGGTGCGTGAGCTGCAAGAGTTCGCGAGGCGTCACCTTGAACGCGTCGCCCTGAATCGCCCGCACATTCGCCGGAAGCTTGATGTTGACCGGCAGCAGGTCAATCCCCACGATCACGCCGTGCGGCCCGATGATCTCGCTGGCCACCTGCATCCACGATCCCGGCGCACACCCCAGATCGAGCACCGTGTCCCCCGGACGCAGCACGCGATAGCGCTCCTGGATCTGCTTCAGCTTGTACGCCGACCGCGCGGCGTACCCCTCCGCTTTCGCCTGAAGGAAGTACTTGTCATGAAGCTCACGAGGCTTGGGCATCCCCAAGCGTAAGCGACAACCATCGCGAGCAATGGATTTGTCGTGTGCGCCGCCCGCCGAACCTCGTACACTGGACCCAACCCGCGACCCGCCTTGTTCCTTGCGGTCGCGCCCTCAACCCCGGAGCCCATGCCCATGCCCGTGTCGAGCCGCAAGTTCATCCGCGACTACCAGCCGTCCGACTACGTCGAAGGCGTCTTCTGCATCTCCAACGCTCAGCTCGGGCGCACCAAGACCGACAAGCCCTACCTCAAGTGTCTGCTCAAGGACAAGACCGGCGATCTCGCCGCCCGCATGTGGTCGATCGACCAGGACTTCTATCGCCAGCTCCCGCAAGAGGGCTTCGTCTACATCGAGGGCGAAGTCCAGGCGTATCAGGGCGACCTGCAGCTCATCATCCGCGTGATCGAGCCGCACACGCCGTCGCAAGAAGAGATGCACGACCTGCTCCCGGTCGCGCCGCGCAACATCGACGAGATGTTCGGCGAGTTGACAACACTGCTCGGCACGCTCAAGCACCCCGGCATGCAGGCGCTCGCCCAGGTCTATCTCGCTGACGAGCCGCTCATGACGGCGTTCCGCATGTGCCCGGCAGCCAAGAACATGCATCACGCGTACCTCGGCGGCCTGCTCGAGCACACGCTGCAACTGCTCAAGCTCGCCGACGCCATCTGCCCGCTCTACCCCAAGCTTAACCGCGACATCGTCATGATGGGCCTCTTCCTCCACGACCTGGGCAAGACCCGCGAGATCGTCTTCGACCGCGCCTTCAGCTACAGCGATCGCGGCGAGCTCGTCGGCCACATCGTCGACGGCGCCATCATGCTCCACGACCGCGCCCAGCTTGTCATGCGTCAGACCGGCCAGCGTCTGCCCAAGCACGCGATCATGGTGCTCCAGCACATCATCCTCAGCCACCACGGCCAGGTCGAGTTCGGTGCCGCCAAGCTCCCCAGCACGCCGGAAGCGATCATGGTTTCACTGCTGGACAACCTCGACGCACGCACCTTCATGGCCCTCGCCGCTGCACGTCCCGATCGCGACACGCCCATCGACCTCGGCGGCAACTTCACCGAGAAGCAATGGGCCCTGGAGACCAAACTGTTCCGTCCCGATCCGCTGGGTGAGTAATCAGTGCTGAGTGCTGAGCGTGGGGGCTGACGCATGGATGTGCTCTCGGGGTTGAATGCGGCGCAGCGTGAGGCGGTTGCGCATGACGCCGGCCCGCTGATCGTGCTGGCGGGCCCGGGCACGGGCAAGACCCGCGTGATCGTGCATCGTGTCGCGGACCTGATCGCGCGCCGTGAGGCGGCCCCGAGCTCGATCCTTGCCGTGACCTTCACGATCAAGGCCGCCGACGAGATGCGGACGCGACTCGGCGAACTGCTCAAGCACAACTCCGCGGCTCAGGCCGTGCGCGTCCACACGTTTCACGCATTAGGCATGAACATCCTGCGCCGCTTCGGCGATGTCCTGGGCCTCGGCACCCGCCTCACGCTCATCGACCCCGTGCAGCGGCGGCGACTGGTCAAGGAGCTGATGGACCAGCACGGGCTCTTCCGTGCCTCACGCGCCAGCGGCCTGACTACTGCCGCAGAGCACGCGACGAGCCTGTTCGAGCGCCTCGCGAACCACGCGGTCGAGCCCGCTGAGGCCGAGCGCCGAGCCGCGGCGTGGGTCAACGAAGCCGCCGCCAGCACCGCCGACGCGACTGAGCGCGCCGGCCAGATCGCCCGCGCCGCGATCTTTCAGGAAGCCGCGCGCCTGTACGCCCTGACGCGCGAGGCCTGCCTCGAGCGCGGCTGGCTCACGTTTGACGACCTCATCTCCATGCCCATCCGCTTGTTGCGCGAGCACGAGCGGATCGCTGCGATCATTCACTCGGAACTGCGACACATCGTCGTTGACGAGTTCCAGGACATGAACCCGGCGCAGATCGAGTTTCTCCGCCAGCTCGCGCCGCGGGCTGTCGGCGCTTCGACCGACATCTGTGTCGTTGGCGATGACGACCAGGCGATCTACGGCTTCCGCGGCGCAGACGATCGCGCATTCGAGCACTTTCACGGTGCGTTTCCCGGCGCGCGTGTCATCCGGCTTGAAGAAAACTACCGCTCGCGCCCGCGCATCATCGGCGTCGCGAACGCGACCATCGCGCTGGCCTCACGACGCTTTGACCGCGAAAAGGTCATCCGCCCCGGCGCCCGCACTGCCGACGCGCCAAACGACTCCGCCGCGACGCCCGTCGAGCGCGACGGGCGCGTTGAGTGCGTCGGCCTCACCGACGATGCGCACTCCGGCGGCGTGATCGCCGCGTTGATCCGCGCCGATCAGCGATCGACGCCGGGGCGCCGGCTGTCGTCGTACGCCGTGGTCGCCAAGAGCCATGTCCAGCTCGAACGCATCGGCGCGGCGCTGGACATGGAGGGCATCCCCTCGCGCCGTTTGCGCGTCAAGGGCAAGCTGGACGACGCCGGCGTAGAGATCGTGCTGGCGTGGGCTGCGGCGATTCTCGACGCACGGGATTGGGCGGGCATCCGCCCGCTCTTGCTGGCTGCGCCGGTTCGACTTGCGCCCGACGCCGCGCTGACGCTCGAACACCGCTACGTCGCGGCGGCCTCTCGCTCTGACGCCGGCGAGCCCGAGGCAGCAGACCCCGGCGAGTATCTCGCATGGCTTCTCACGCAACCCGAAGCCCCGCCCGCACTGGCGACAATCGACGAGCACATCCGCGCGCTCCGCGCCGTCAGCGCGGGCATAACTGCCAGCGAAGCGTTACGCCGGATCGTCCACACCAGCGCAGTCGCCGATTCCGAGCTTCTGGACGCCCGCGCCCGTGCGCTCCGCGTCAGTGCGCTGGTGACGCTGCTGCGCTACGCCGCGGACCGGCAGGAGCGGCTACGCCCGCCGGGAGATCTGCGAGCGTTCATCGAAGACTATCTCGAAGATCTTCGCTCCGGCGGCGGCGACGAATCCGGCGCGCTGGACTCGACCGACATGGTCGACGGGCACGAGGCCCAGGCCGACGATCAGCGCGACGACGTGCTGCTGGTCACCGCGCACTCCGCCAAAGGCCTGGAGTTTGACACGGTATTTGTCCCCGGCGTGAGCCCGAAGAACCGCTGGCCCGAGGCCCGCACTCGCGACGACGACGGAATCGCCACGCCGCCTGGCCTCTGCGGCGTCGAAATCTCTGACGAGCAGCGAGCCGCGGACGTGATGGACGAGCAGCGCCGCCTGTTCTACGTCGCCTGCACACGGGCCCGCCATCGGTTGGTCATCCTCGCGCCGCGCAACAAGTCGCGCTCCAAGGGCGTCAACTTCTTTGAGGAACTCCTGCTCGACGCGCCCGGTTCATCCATCGTCACACCGCTGGACGAGGCCGACGCGCTCGCCTCGGGCAATGTCGCGCCCGCGTCGCCCTGGGATCTGAACACGGACCTGGACGTCCGCCAGTCGCGGCGCGAGTTGATCGACCGCTGGCGACAGCGTGCTCGCCAGGAAGCCGCCAGTGCGCTCGACGCCGTGGAGCGTGCGACGCAGTTGGGGGGGTGGGGGGATCAGCTCGCCACCTCGATCGAGGTTCTCGAACGCGCGGCCGCGCGCCTCGCCGCCCTGGGTGCCGTCTGCCGGGGCGAGTCCGGCGATGTCATCGGCAGCACGCTCGCCCGCGCCGGCCGGCCGGCGCTTGGCGGCGATGTCGCGCACATGGTCGAACGGCTCCGAGAGTTGGGCCTTGACAAAAGCGTTTGCGAAACCGGCAGCGGAAACGACCCGACTTCCGTTCAAGAGCTCTTCAGCGCCCGCGGCTTGATCCCCATGCGCGTCCGCCCGCCGCTGCGATTGAGCTTCACCACGATCGACGCGTACCGGCGCTGCCCGATGTGCTACTTCCTCCGCTACGTCCTGGGCCTGCCCGAGGAAACCCGCGACGCCACCGAAATCGGCAGCATCGCCCACGCGGCTCTCGAACGCTTCTACCGCCAATGGTCCAGCGCCGACGCCGAGGGCGTCGCTCGACCTGGCAAGGCGGAGCTTGTCGCGATCGGGCGTCGGCTGTTCTTTCAATCACTCGCGCCCGGCGCGCGGGCCGAGAAGGAACTGCTGGACAAGCTCATCGCACAGCTCGAACTGCTCCACGACCGCCTGCACGACGAGAACGCGCACGTGCTCGAACTCGAACGCAAGGTCACCTGGACGTTCTCACACGAGGGCATCGACCACACCATCGACGCCAAGATCGACCGGGTGGATCGCGACGGTGCCGGCTTCCGCATCATCGATTATAAAACCGGGCAGGCATGGAAAAAGCTCCTGTCGCCGCCGAGCGACGACCTGCAACTGGGTCTCTACGCGATGGCGCTGGACCACATGTTTGCCGACCATTCAACGGACAAAGCACAAACACCCGCGAGCCAAACCGCGCTCTCGCCCGTCTCCGGCCACGCGGAGTACTGGATCCTCAGCACCGGCGAACGCGGGCGAATCGCCCTGGATCGCCTCAATCGTGCCAAGATCGACAAACAAATCCGCAGCGTGATCGATGGAATCCTCGCCGGCGACTGGACGCCCGACAAAGACTGTTCCGGCCCGTGCTCGATTTTCCGGTCCTGACGCGGATCACTTCGCCGGCCACGCCGTTGCGTACCCCAGACGCTGGCGCGATGCAATGCGAACTGATTTCGAACACTTGGCGCAACCCCCGCCGAGTGGTAGGCTGTACATGGCCGCACGAAGGAGCCCGAGTGAATGCCCGACACCAACCGCGAAGTTGAGCTCCAAGTCCAAGGCAGCACAACCGACTACCTGCTTGACTCGATGTCCTTCACCGAGACGATCGGCCAGCCGTATCAGATGACCTTGCGAGTGACGCTCGCCAAGCCCGATCTGGACATCTACGCCGACCTGATGGGCAAGCCCATTGTCGTCCGCATCAAGATGATGGACTCCGGCAAGCCGGCCCGCTTCATCCACGGCTACGTCCGCAGCATCAGCGAACCTGCCGAGAAAGAAGGCCGGCGCGTCTTCACGCTCGGCGTCATCTCTGCCATGGGCGTGATGGAGCTCACCACCGACTCGCGCATCTTTCAAGACCTCACGATCAAGGAAATCGTTGACAAGGTGCTCGACACCTACAAGATCGACAAGGTCTGGCGACTTGACGCGGACCCGCCCAAACGCAAGATCTGCGTTCAGTTCCGCGAGACCGACCTGCGCTTTGTCATGCGGCTGCTGGAGCAATACGGCCTGTCGTTCTATCACGAGCAGGCCGAATCAAAGGCCCGGCTGGTCATCACCGATGCGCCGCAGAAGCAGCCCAAGTCGAAGACGTACTCGGAAGTGAGCTTTTTCGACTCCAACGGCCGCGCGAACGAAGACGGGATCGTCCGCTGGCGTCTGATGAAGTCGCTGGCCACCGAGAAGGTGACGGTCAGCGACTTTGACTTCATGAAGCCCGACACGTCGCTGCAGTCGATGAAGAACCTCGCCGCGACGCACCGCCTGCCCAAGACCGACCGCTTCGAATACCCCGGCGAATACTGGCAAGTCGCCGAGGGCCAGGCGCTCGCGTCGGTCATCGCTGAGGAACTCACGTCACAAACCGACGTCCACGCGGGCGAAGGGCCATGTCGCGGCCTCTGCGCCGGAATGAAGTTTACGCTTGAAGACCCCGCGTCAAGCCTGAAGGCCGACGTCGCCGGCAAGGATTACTTGATCACGTCGGTGTCGATCATCGCGCAGAACGACCAGATGACCTCCGGCGGCGACAAGCCGTCTACCCATGTGAACACCTCGTTCACCGCCGTGCCCGCGGCCCAGAACTACCGCCCGCCGCGCATCACGCCCAAGCCGGTCGCGATCGGCCCGCAGTCGGCGATCGTCGTAGGCCCCTCCGGCGAAGAGATCCACACGGACAAGTACGGTCGTGTGCGCGTTCACTTCATCTGGGATCGCCAGGGCAACTCGAACGAGACGGACACATGCTGGCTGCGCGTGTCGCAGGGCATGGCGGGCAACCAGTTCGGCTTCTTCTCGCTGCCACGCATCGGACACGAGGTGCTCGTCGAGTTCATCGATGGCGACCCGGACCGTCCGATCATCACCGGGCGCGTACACAACGAATCGCAGATGCCGCCATACGAGCTGCCGCAAATGCTGACGGTCTCGACCTTCAAGACCCTCTCAAGCAAGGGCGGCGGCGGCTTCCACGAGATCCGCTTCGAGGACAAGAAAGACGCCGAGATGATGTTCGTGCATGCGCAGAAGGACTTTGATCGGCGCGTCAAATCCGACATGAAGACGCTGGTCGGCAACAACCGCAGCGACACGATCATGAAGGACCTCAAGCAGAAGATCACTGGCCAGGTCGGCCAGGACATCGGCGAGGCCCTCTCGGTCAAAACCGGCAAGGACTATTCGCTGGATGTCGGCGGTAAGTGGAAGATCAAAACGGGCGGGAATACTTCACTCAAAGTCGACGGCGATCTCAACGAGGACGTCAAGAACTTCAGCGTGAACGCCTCCGCCGGGATCATGCTCAAGGCCGCGACCGGCCTCGTCCTGGACTGCTCAGCCGGCGTCACGCTCAAATGCGGCGGCAGCAGCGTTGTTCTTGATTCCAGCGGCGTCACCATCAAGGGCGGCGTCGTCACGATCGATGGCTCCATGGTCAAAATCGCGTCCGGGCCCGGCTCGCCTCCCGGCAGCGGCCCCGCGTGCTCGGTGGATTCTCCCGCGGCCCCCGCCGCGCCTGAAGAGCCGATCAATGCTGACCCGGGCAGCATGGTTGCGTATCAGGCGGCGAACACGCAGCGAGCGCCGATCGCACTTGACACGCTCGCGGGCGTTCCCCCTTCCAAGCCGGCTGAAAAGAAGAGCGAGGAGGAGAAAACGTGGCTTGAGGTCGTCGTGATCGATAGCGACGGCGAGGCCGTCAAGAGCGAGAACGTCAAGGTCTCCTTCGCCGGCGGCAAGGTCGTGAGCAAGAAGACTGACGGCAGCGGCAAGGTCCGCATCGACGACGTTAAAGAGTCTGACGGCCAGGCAAATATCGAGCTGACGGACCGCGAGGACCCGGAGTATGACAAGGTCGCCGAGGTGGAGTCCGGCGACGACACCAAGCCGCTCGCCGATCCGGAGCCTGAGCCCGGGCCCGTCGAACCCGGCGAGGATGTCTACACGGACGTCTCTGAGGACGTTTTCGACGACGATGACGAAGCGCCCGCGGGCTCGCCATAAATCGCCACGTGCGTTACGCCCCAATCGCCGATCGACGACGACCGTTTCGAACCCGTTGGTGAGGAGTCTCGCGGATGTCTAGCGCCAGTGTTTCAGGTAGCACGAAGAAGAAGAACGTCATCCGCCTGGGACGCGTCAAGTACCAGGTGTCGCTGCTCTATCTCGGGCACGATCGCATCGAGCACGAGAACACCAAGTACCGCTGCAAGTACGAACTGCAGCGCGGCGAGACCCTCATCGCCGGCGGCCCCGCCCTCATTGCCAACCGCGTGCCGTTTGAAGACCGCGCCGATCAATCCGTCAGCGCCGCCCTGCCCTACGCCGACAAGGGCGACAACCAGCTCCCGGTCACCGACGAGGTCTTCCGGTTGATGATCACCGACAACCACGCCATGCGGTCGTGTGACGACCTGCTGGGCACGCCGGGTGATTCAACTTCCAAGGTTGATAACTACAAGGCGAAGATCTCGGCCAGCGGCAGCGTGACATCCAAAAAGGACTGGACGCCGGACATCAGCCCCGCCGTGCCGTTCCGCATCGTCATTAAGAAGTTCATCGGCAGCGACCAGGTGGACATGAAGGAAGACCTCGACGTCATCCTCCATGTCAAGGACCCCGCCGAGGAGATCGGCATCATCACCGGCTCGCCGGACGACCACAACCGCCGCAAGTTCAACCGCAAGTTCTTTGGGAAGTACAACCGCACCAACGAGCGGCGCACCAAGGGCGACGACAACGCCGTGGTCCGCTTCGGCGGCCGGCGCACGCCCGACGCCTCGCACGCGGGCGTGAAGGGCACCGAGGTCATCAAGAATATGAAGTACGTCGCGACGCCCGTCGCCGACGTCGGCGCCTGCCCCGCCAACTGCGTCAAGTTCAGCGACCTCACTTCCGCCACCGCCGATGGCAGCTATCGCGTCAAGTTCAAGCCCAAGAAAGTCGACGTGCCCGAGGGCAAGGTCGGTGTTGTGGATTTCGCCTTCTGCCCGCCGGGCGTCGGCGGCGACAACTACCGCTTCCTCATCACCCTCAAGCTCGGCGGCAAGGACATTCGCGACGTGAAGACGAAAGATCTTCACAACCGCATGACCGATGCCAACGGCTCGCGGATCCCCAACAAGCAGGGTTATTGCACCGGCCGCATCGTGCTGTGGAAACGCGTCCACTTCAAGCTGATGGCCTGCTGCAACCGTCTGACCAACGCGGACATCACCTGGGACACCGTCAAGAGCGTCTACAAAAAGGCCTTCATCGAAGTCCGCGAGCCCGAGATCGTCTACACCGTGCGCCGTTCCACGTGGAAGTCGTTCCTCAAGAATCACTTCCCCGCCGCGGCTTTGGACTCCGACGCCGAGACCGGCTCAGCCGTCTACGACACCGACTTCTGCCCGCCCTCGCTCCAGGCCGCATTCGATCTTGACAACGACCTTCAGCCGCTGGCCCTGGAGTTCGTGGACCACGCCTGCCAGCGCCGCGGCATCACCTCGCCCCGCGTCAACACCGCTCAGGACAATAGCGAGGGGCTGTTCATCTTCTACTGCCGCATGGGCACACTGCCCGTCAGCGCCGTCGGTGCGTACTTCGCCGATCGCACGTTCTGGTTCTTCGAGCAGGGCGACCAGCCCTCCACCACCAGCACCTGCGCCCATGAACTCGGGCACGCAATGTACCTGCGCCATTCGCACACGCTTCGCATGAGCCTGCGACTGACCGTCGGCGGCGCCACCAGCAACATCGTCGTGCCCGACGGCGAGTTCAACAACAACCTGCTCGACCACGATCAGAACGACGCCTTCGCGTGCCTCATGTCCTACACCCGCGCCGCGTCCGCCGCTCCCTGCGGTCTCTGCTGCCTCACGCTGCGCATGTTCGATCGCGTGAAGATCGCCGACCCCGCACGGTTCCAGAAGCAGTCGATGAAGGCCGCCGGCCCCGCCGCGTTCTATCAGTACACCCCGGGCACCCCGCCCCCCAGCGCCGGCCAGCCCATGGCAACGCCCAACGTCGCCACCGACGTCATCTCCGATATCGCCAGCGGCGGCTGGAAGGCCCTGATGGTCCTCGGCCCCGAGGTGGACTTCACCGACCGCAGCAACACCGCACGCAAAGGCCGCATCAACCTCACCAAGCCGCAGGCCAGCAACCCGTTGGCCAACTTCACTGTGACCGGCACCGCGACCGTAACCAAACGCATTGTCTCGACCGACGCGGACATTCTTTTCTCGTGCCTGGTGATCGAGGCCACCTCGCCCGGCACCGTCCGCGTTCGTTACCGCAAGTCCGGCATTACCTGCGAGACTAGCTTCAACGTCACCTAAGCCCCGCGTGGAACAATGACGCCGCGCTCGAACCTCAGCCTGTCCCTTATCGCCGCCGTCGTGCTCACGGTGCCGTCACGGGCGCTGGCGTCCTCAGCACTGTCCGCCCCCCCAAGACCTGCTTCCACGCTGCCACCGCCACCAATCACGCCCGCCGTCCCCCTCTCCCCGCCCGCGACCGCCCGCCCACCGGCGCCCGCGAAGGAAACCACCATGAAGCCGCCCGTTGTCCCCGAGATCAAGCTCGCGCCCAGCGAGGTCATCCGCGGCGAGTCCGTCTTCTTCTTCGCCTCCGCGATTAACACCCTCCAGACGCCCGCCCACGTCCAGTCCTTTCACCGTCATAACCGCGCCCTGGGCATCGAAGCCAAGTCCGGCGAGAGCACCTTTCGCGGCAAGGAGATGACCCGCCTCACCAAACCCGGTGCCCACTTCCACGGCCCCGAAAACAAGCACTCCGTCACCATCCCCCCCGGCGGCTCAATCTCCCTCGCGGACGACATTCTCCTCTGGACCGGCGAGCTCCCACCCAACACCTACGAAGTCCGCTCGTACTACGGCGGCCCGTGGGAACCGTTCTACGCCAGCAAGCCCGTGAAGCTCACCGTCCTGCCCGTCAACCTTCGCACGATCGCCTCTTCGCGCCTCGGCGCACGCTCGCCCATGGCGCCGATTCCCGGCGCGTTTGTGCATCAGGCCGCAGACGGGCAGTTCGCGATCTACCTGCAGCAGCAGTGGCCCCAGCTCCCGCCCATGCCGATGCACGCGGTAAAGGTGGCAACGCTGCCCGCCGAGCCGACGGTCATCGCCACCGCCGCGAGCGTGGACGCCGACCCGCCGATCGGCCACTTGCTCTGGAGCCAGGGCGGTAAGTCGATGCTCGCGACGGTCAACTTCGGCCCCAGCCCCGCCAAGGCTCCGCCGCCGCCCCCGGCACCGCCCGTGCCCTTCACGCCGGTGTTTGAGGGCGGCCCGCTCCGCAGCCCCATCAGCCTGACCACCGGGGAGGTCGTGACCATGTGGGCGACGACGGACATGTCGCGCGCCGCCGCCATGCTCATCGACGATGCCGGCCAGATTGTCAGCGCTCCGCTCGACCTCCCCAAGGACAAGCCCATCGGCCCCTACGCCTGCCTTTGGGAGCGCGGCGACAAGCTTCACATGCTCTGGAGCACGACCAACAGCCGCGAGTTCACGTACTCGCGACTGATCCTCGCGGACGTTCCCGCTGGCTTCTCGACGCCCTCGGTCTTCCTGACCGATGACCCGATCATCTGGCTTGAGGGCTATGTCGATTACGGCGCCGCCCTGACAGACATGATGCTGCAGGATGAGCTTGACCCCGAAGAAACCAAGCCGCGCACGCAGCCCAAGCCCGCGATCCTGACGTGGGTCGTTACGCGGGGCAAGGACAAGCTCACGTTCACGCGCACGAACATCGTCGATCGCAGCACTACGGAGGTCGCGTCGCTGCCGTTGCCGAACGCCGACGGCGTGGAGGTGCTCAGCGCCACGCTCGACGCGCGCAACAGCCCGGCGATGCTCTTGCGCCTGAAAGACGGCGCGATGTGGTACGTGAATCTCACGGAGCGTCGCGTCGAGCCGCTGGGCGAGGCCGCGGGCGAGGCATTGGCGGGGCGCGTGCTGTCGATGGACGCACTGCCGTCGCTGATGAGCGCGACCAGCCGCTCGACGTTCCCGTGGGTGTATCTGCGGTTCATGGACAAAGCCGGTGCAAAGATCGCGTACGTCAAGCTCTCACCCGCGGCCGAACGCGACCCGATGCTCCCGAAGCCCGAACTGCCGCCACCGCCGCCGGACGTCGAAGGCGATATGGAAGACCCCGACGCGCCGATCTACAAGCCGCCGATGCCGGGCGAGGAAGAATGACGCAACCTGGCCCGTCCGGTCTTCTAGAAGATTGATTTGGAGTTCGAATCGTTCGATCCGGCCCCGTAAAGTTCTTGGACCCTAGGAGTTTCCCGATGCCCCCGGCCGCGCGAATCGGTGACATGCACGTCTGCCCAGCCGCGAACGGCCCGGTGCCGCATGTGGGCGGCCCGATCGTCGGCCCGCCCACGCCGCCGGTCGTGCTCATCGGCTTCATGCCCGCCGCGGTCATGGGTCACATGTGCACGTGTGCCGGCCCGCCAGACTCGATCGTCGCCGGTTCCAGCAAAGTCCTCATCGGCAACAAGCCCGCGGCGCGCATAGGCGATTCTTGCGCCCACGGCGGCAAGATCGTGCTCGGCTGCTTCACCGTAATGATCGGCTGAAACGCCCAAAGGCCGTGCTCAGCGCGCCGGTGTGATTCAGTCGTTCGCGTCATGTGATTCGTCGCGGCGCTGGAATTCCGGGTCGCAGCGGCCAATCATCCCCCTCGTCGGTCGTGGGCCCGCCCACGCCCGACGCGTGATTTCGCCACTTTAGCTCAGCGGTAGAGCGATGCTTTCGTAAAGCATAGGTCCAGGGTTCAAATCCCTGAAGTGGCTTTGGCGGCGCATGACGCGACGCGGTTTTCCGAATCCCGGGACGTGTGTTGTCCGAATCGCACGCGCACCAGCCCTGCGTTGATCGCGCGAGGGCGGCCGCTGACGTTTCGGCTCGGGTCGCCAGCGTAAGGGGTGGGAGTGTGGCGGCGGGGGGTTCAAGGGGCTTTTGACCATGTGGCGCATCGCGCTGGCAATGCTCCTGGGCGACCGGCCCAAATACCTCGCGCTCGTCGTTGGCCTGTCGTTCGCGGTACTGCTGATCTCGCAGCAGGGCGCGATCTTCCTCGGGCTGCTTGTCCGCGCCACCGGCCCGCTGCAGAACGTGGCGCAGCCTGACTTGTGGGTGACCGACCCGTACGTGCGTTGGGTCAGCGAGACCCGAGCACTTGCGGACTCGGATCTCTTTCGCGTGCGTTCGGTCAGCGGCGTGCAGTGGGCCGAGCCGTTCTTCAACGCCCGCGTCAGTTGCGATTTGCCCGGCGGCGGCCAACGCCTCGTCAGCCTCGTGGGCGTGGACCGCACAACGCTCGTCGGCCAGCCGCCGGATATCACCGAAGGGCGCCTTGAAGACCTCAAAATCGACGGCGCGGTGTTCGTTGAGGAGTCGGCGCGATCGAAGCTCGAGAACGTCAAGATCGGCGACGAGCTCAAGCTCAACGACCGGCGCGCGGTGGTGGTGGGGTACTGTCGCGCCAAGAGCGGCTTTGATTCGCCCGCGGTGCTGTACACGACCTACGAACAAGCGGTGACATTCGCGCCGCTGGGGCGAAACGCGTTGACGTTTGTGCTCGTGAAGGTCAAGCCCGGCGAGGACATCAGGAGCGTGCAGAGCCGCATTGCAGAGCTGCCAGGGCTCGCGGCGTTCACGACCGAGGAGCTGCGGGCCAAGACGATGAACTTCATCCTCAACGAGACCGGCATTGGCATCAACTTCGGGATCACGGTGCTGCTGGGCGTGATCATCGGGCTGTCGGTGTCCAGCGCGATCTTCTACCAGTTCACGATGGAGAACTCGAAGAACTATGCCGTGCTGAAGGCGATGGGGGCCAAGCGCCCGGCGCTGGTGGGCATGGTACTGCTTCAGGCGATCTGGGTCGGGTGCATCGGCTTCGGCTGCGGCGCGGGTTTGACCGGGCTCTTTGCCCTTTTGTCGCGCACGCCGGGCACCGAGCTTGCGGTGCTCTTCCCACCCTGGCTGTTTGTCGCGAGCTTCATCGGCATGATCGCGTGCATCTCCGTCGGCTCGCTGCTCTCGCTGCAGCGCGTGCTCCGGCTTGAGCCGGCGGTGGTGTTCAAGTGACCATCGCCCCGCCAACAACGCTCGCGCCGCAAACAACCGCCATCCGCTGCGTTGGCCTCAAGAAGTCCTTCGGCAAGGGCGCGACCGAAGTCAAAGCCCTGCGCGGCGTGGACTTTGAAGTCAAGAGCGGCAGCCTCGTCATGCTCGTCGGCCCCTCGGGCTGCGGCAAGACCACGCTCGTTTCCATTATCTCCGGCGTGCTCGATGCCGACGCCGGCAGCGTCGAGCTCTTCGGCGTCGATTGGTCCACGCTGCGTGGCGACGCCAAAACCGGGCGGCGCGGCAGCGTCGTTGGCTTCGTGTTTCAACAGTTCAACCTGCTCGCGCCGCTCTCAGCGGTGCAGAACGTCGCGGTGCCGCTGGTGATCCGCGGCGTCTCGCAACGCGAGGCGTTGCGCCGGGCCGGTGACGCGCTGGCCGCGGTCGGGTTGGGTGATCGCCTGCGCTCGCGCCCGTCGCAACTCTCCGGCGGTCAGCAGCAGCGCGTCGCGATCGCGCGGGCGCTGGTGGGCAATCCGCGATTGCTGGTGTGCGACGAGCCCACGGCGGCGCTGGACGCCGTCACAGGCCAGAACATCATGGAGTTGATCAAGAACGCCTCGCGCTCGCTGGACGATCAGGGGCAGTCGCGCTGCGTGTTGGTGGTGACGCACGACAACCGCGTGTTTCATTATGCCGATCGCATCGAGCAGATGGACGACGGCATGATCAAGGCCAAGGCCGATGACTTTGTGTATCAGGAGCAGCAGCACCACGTTGACGATCGCGCACGCAACGGCGCTGGAGGACACGGATGATCAAGTGGCTCACGATTCTGGTCGCGTGCCTTGGGCTGGCGGTGGCGCTGTACGCCGTGGCGACCGAGGGGCAGGACAAGGCGATCCCGCCGGCACCGGCGGCGCCGCCGAGCGTGAACCCGTTTGCGCGGGGGATCGCAGCGGCGGGAACGATCGAGGCGGCCTCGCGAAACATCGCGATCGCGGCGCCCGAGGGCGGCCTCGTCGCGGAGGTGTTCTCACCTGTGGGCGGGAGCGTGAAGAAGAACGATCCACTGTTCCGGCTGGATACGCGATTGCTGGACGCGGAGCTGGTGCGGGCCCGCAGCACAGAGGCGGCATCGGCGGCACGACTGGCGCGACTGAAGGCACAGCCGCGGGCGGAGGATGTGCCGCCGCTGGAGGCGGCGCTGGCGCGAGCGAACGCGTTGCTGGCCGATGCGGAGTCACAGCTTGCCGACACGCAGCGAGCCGCGACGAGCCAGGCGGTCTCGGCGTCGGAGATCACGCGGCGGACGTTCGCGGTTGATGTCGCCCGTGCGGAGGTTCGGCGTAACGAGGCGACGCTGCAACTCATGCGGGCCGGCGCGTGGGCGCCGGATATCGCGGTCGCGGAGGCGGATCTGGCGCAAACGAAGTCGGAAGTCGAAGCCATCAAGCTGCGCATCGATCGTTTCACGGTGCGTTCGCCAATCGACGCGACAGTGCTGAAGCGGAACATCGAGCCCGGGCAGTTCGTGCCGACCTCGGCGCCGGCGCTGGTGATTGGCGACCTGAGCACGCTGCGTGTGCGGGCGCGCGTGGATGAAGAAGACGCGCCGCTGTTGAAGGATCGCGCCAAGGGCGTCGCGCGCGTGCGCGGCGTCGCGAGCGAATCGCTCGAGCTGCGCTGGCTGTGGGTCGAGCCGCTGGCGGAGCCGAAGACGGAGTTGACCGGCGCGACGATCGAGCGCGTGGACACGCGCGTGGTAGAGGTGATGTTTGAGGTGGTGGGCACGCCGCGGGCGCGGCTGTTCGCGGGGCAGGTGGTGGACGTGTTCATCGACGCTGAAGGGGCGGGGACTGCGAAGAACTGATGGCGGCGACCGGGACGGGCGGGTCGATGGATTGGCGTGTGGGGCCGAGCTGGTGCGTGGCCACCGGGCAGACTTAGGGAATTTCCTAGCCCGGCGCGGAATTTTGGCCTTGTTTGGGAACTTGGGCGCATCCAGTGCGTCGAACCTTGCCACCGGAAATGCGTCGTGCAGAGACGGAGCGAAGCCGATACACTTTCTCGGATAACGGTTTGCGAAACAGTCGATCCCCCTCAGTCGTGGGAATATCAAGGAGCGGTACATGGTTTTGAAGAGCACCCTCACCCGTACGGCCGTCCAGATCAGCGCCCTGTGCGCGATCGCCGGGACGTGCGTCCTGACCGTCAACGCCCAGCCCGCGACTGCCCCGGCTGAGCCGGCCAAGGCCGTCGTGCGCTCCAGCGGCAACCCCGCTCGCGACAACCTGCAGCGTCTGCAGACGATTGTCTCGATCGATGAGTCCAGCACTCGCCTGGGCAACATCATCGACTTCCTCGCGAAGGAAACCGGCGCGAACTTTGACGTCCTGTGGCGCGGCGACCGCTCCGGCGGCCTTGATCGCGATCAGGAAATGAGCGCCTCGTACAAGAACCTCGCGGCCATCGTCGTGCTTGAGAAGGTCCTGGCTCGCTACTCGCAGGAGTCGGGCACCCCGACGACCTGGCAGATCAGCGATGTCGGCGCGATCCAGGTCGGGCCGAAGGAGATCTTCAACAAGACGACCCGTCGCGTTGAGCTCTACGACATCAATGACCTGCTCTTTGTCATGCCGATCTACGACCAGGCCCCCGAGATCGACCTTGAGAAGGTGCTGCAGAACCAGAGCCGCGGCGGTGGCGGCGGCGGCGGTTCGCCCTTCCGTCAGAACCAGAGCAACAACAAGGAGCCGGCCCGCTCCAAGGAAGACCGCGGCCGTGACGTGATCGGCCTGATCACCTCGCTGGTCGAAACTGACCAGTGGTTCGGCGATGTGCCGGAGCCCAAGTACTACCAGGGCCACATCATCGTTGACGCTCCGGACTATCTCCATCGCGGCATCAACGGCTATCCGTACTGGCCCTCAGTGATCCGCGCCGGTGGCGGTGGCAGCTCACGCCGCTTCGTCTCGCTGACGACCGATAACCAGCTCGCTTCGGTGCGCGAGTTCGTCAACACGCCCGTGACCGGAATCGTTCCCGGCGGCCCCGGCGGCGGCGGTCGCTAAGAACTGCCACGCGTCGGTTGACGGCTCAATCCTCGTTGATTTTCCCAAAGGGGCTCGCTCAGGCGGGCCCCTTTGCTTTGGCGTTGCACCAGTCGGCTTTGTACGATGTGAGCATGAGCATTCTCAGTTCGACGGGGCAGAACCGGGTGACATCAGGCAGTGAGGCGCTGGCGATCTTGGGCGGCCAGCCTGCGGTGACCGAGTCACAGGTCGAGGCGAACCGCTGGCCGATCATCGGGCCGGAGGATGAAGCGGCGGTGCTGCGGGTGTTGCGATCGGGGGAGTTGTCCAGCGGGCACCTGCCGCGTGAGATGGGCGGGTATCCGTGCCCGCACCCGGAGGCGCTGGCGCTGGAGTGCGAGTGGGCGGAGTACCTCGGTCTTCCGGCGGTGGACGTCGGCGAGTTTCTGCCGGCATTGGCGGGCAAGGGGTTCCGCGTCGCGCCGAACGTGCTGTCGCACAACAACGGGACGGCCGCGATCTTGGCGGGGCTGCATGCGCTGGAGATCGGCCCGGGCGACGAGGTGATCGTGCCGACAACGACGTGGTGGTCCAGCGTGCTCACGGCGCTGCATGTGGGCGCGGTGCCGGTATTCGCGGAGGCGGATGCGGAGACGCTGGCGCTTGATCCAGCGGATGTCGAGGCGCGGATCACCGAACGTACGAAGGCGATCATCGTGACGCACCTGTTCGGGATTCCGGCGAAGATGGACGAGTTGGTGGCGATCTGCAAGCGCCACGGGCTCAAGCTGATGGAGGATGCGAGCCACGCCCACGGCGCGACATATCGCGGGACGAAGCTCGGGCTGATCGGCGATGTGGCGGTGTTCAGTTTGCAGGCGAACAAGCTGGTGCCGAGCGCTGAGGGTGGGTTGCTGGTGGCCAAGGACAGCGACGTGATTCTGAAAGCGGCGCGGTACGGGCAGTATGAGCGACTGGTGCCGCTGAAGGCGGTGGATCATCCGTTCGGACGATTCGCGGCGACCGGCTTCGGCTACAAGTTCCGCATGTCGCCACTGAGCGCGGCCCTGGCGCGGGCGCAGCTCCGCCGACTCGACGAGCGCAACGCGGTGCGGTCGGCCAACTGCGAATATCTCAGCGCTCGGCTTGCGAAGCTCGGCCTGCGGTGCTTCATGAACGGCGATCCGGGGCTGGAGCATGCGAAACGCGTGTACTTTGAGTTCCTCGTGGGGTTTGACGAGATGAAGTACAAGGTGACGACGAAGGCGGTGGTGAAGGCGCTTCAGGCCGAGGGATGCCAGGTGAGCGCGCCGCGGTACCCGTTGCTACACCAGCAGCCGGTGTTCACGGAGGGTGAGTGGATCGACCTCGCGCGACTGCGGCACGATCCGGTGGCCAACGCACGGGTGTACGACGCGAAGGACCTGTTGCGTACGACGGCGGGCAACGGCACGTTGATCAAGCTGCCGAGCTTCCCGAACGCGAGCCGCGAGTTGCTGGATCAGTATGCGGAGGCGTTTGAGAAAGTGATGCGGGAGCCTTCAGCGTTGCCGTTGGCGTAGCGACGCTCAGCGGTTCGAGGGTTGGCTCGGGCCAGTGGCGAACGAACGTCTGCGAGCTTCGCGCGCGATGCGTCCGCGCGGGGTTTCGTCTGCCGCGAACCGTCCAATCATCCACCAGACGACAATTGCGGGAATTGGGACGAGGAAGATCCCGATCTTGTAGCCCCACCCTGGATCACGTCGACAGATGTCGCGCAGCGTGGCGACCCAGCCTCCGAAGAGAAGGCCCAACAAGACTACCCACACGATGTATGCCGATGTGGACACAAAGAGATCGCCAGCGACTCAGACCGCTCACTTCTTCTTCGGCGCGTCGTCGTCATCGTCGTCGTCGAACTTCAAGTCCTTAAGCAGGTCCTTGAGGTCGCCGCCCTCGTCGTCGTCGTCGAAGACGCTCGGGCGGCCGATGGTCGTGGGGGGCTGCTTCGCGCCGGGTGTGGGCGCGGGGGATTTGCCGGTGATCGAGGTGGTCGGGCGGCCGCCGCCCAGCGGCAGGTCGTCGTCGTCATCGTCATCGAGGCCGACGGTGCCGGCGGCGTAGCAGTCTTTGGCGTCGATCTTGGCGGGATCGCCGTTGATCTTGACGACGAAGACGACAGGCCCGACGGTGATGAGGTCGCCGGGGGCGAGGTTGGCCTCGCGGACTTTCCGCCCGTTGACGTATGTGCCGTTGGAAGAGCCGAGGTCTTTGATCGAGACTTGGCTCGGGCCAGCGATGACTTCACAGTGGCGGCGCGACACGGCCGGCACGGGGATGCGGAGCTTGGCGGCTTCGTCTCGCCCGATCAGCGTCGACGGCTTGTCCAAGGGGAGTTCGCGGGCGGATCCATCGGCTTTGACCATCACAAGAGCGACTTGCACAGGCGAGTTCCTCCGGTCCGGGCGAACGTGTGTTCGCGTCTCGTTGCCCCCGCCTCCCGATGCCCAGTTGCGTGGACGTCCACGAAAACCGACTGACGAGCGGGAGGATAGCGTACACACTCGGGCCCGGCGGTGTTGGTGGGAAACAAGGGGCAAAGCGTGGTGAGCGGGCCGAAGGATCATGAACGCAGCGTGACTGATCGACCTCGTCAACCTGATGTCTCGCTGGCTCAGGCGAGTGCGGTCGATGCGACGCGTGGACCGGCGATGCCCTCGGCTCGCGTGGCGCTTCATGGCGCGAGCGGCCGCGACCGCGAGCCCGTGCGATCACTCTACATCCACACGCCGTTCTGCGTACACAAGTGCCACTACTGCGATTTCTATTCGTTTGTGGACAAGAAGGATCAGCAGGCAGCGTTCGCGGATCGGTTGATCGCGGAGCTGCGGGCGATCAGCGTGCATGCGGCCGGTCCGCTGCGGACGATCTTCGTCGGCGGGGGGACGCCGAGCCTGATGCGGGTGGAGTTGTGGGAGCGGGTGCTAACGGCGATCGCGGAGGTGTTTGATCTGTCGGAGATTCGCCGCGGAGCGGACAACGCGATTGCCGTAAGTCGTGCGGACGGGTCGCAGGGCGTGCCGGGAACGCCGGATGCATCGAGCGGGCTTCTGCGCGACTGTGCCCCTGAAGCGGAGTTCACGGTCGAGTGCAATCCTGAGAGCACCTCGGCGGAGTTGCTGGCGATGCTTCGGGCGTATGGCGTGGGGCGCGTGAGCGTCGGGGCGCAGTCGTTTGACACGCGGCATCTGAAGACGCTGGAGCGCTGGCACGATCCGGCGAACGTGCAGCGGGCGATCGAGCTGGCGCGAGCCGCGGGGATCGGGCGGCAGAGTATTGATTTGATCTACGGCGTGCCAGGCCAGACGCTGGCGGAATGGTCACGGGATTTGGAGATCGCGCTGGCACTGAAGACGACGCATCTGTCGTGCTACAACCTGACCTATGAGGCGACAACCGCGATGACCGCGCGGCTCAACGCCGGCGAGTTTGTCGCGGTTGACGATGACGTCGAGGCTGACATGTTCGAGCTGACCGGCACGATGCTCGCGAGCGCTGGACTCAGGCGGTACGAAGTCAGCAACTACGCGATGCCCGGGCACGAGAGCCGCCACAATCTCGCCTACTGGTGGCAAGAACAATGGCTCGCGGCGGGGCCGAGCGCGAGCGGGCATGTGTACGCGGGCGCGAGCGAGTCGAGTTCGCAAGATCGCGGTGCTGGTAGTTTGGTTCGGCCCGCCTGGGACAGGCGGGCCACCATCAACGCGGAGAGCGCCGGGCCGTTCTCACGCGCCGGGCATCGATGGAAGAACCGGCCCGCGCTCGCGCAGTATCTGGACTTCAACGATCACGGCTACGCGCCGATCACGGGACATGAACCGCCCGACGCGAAGCGAGCGGTGCGCGAACGGCTGATGACGGAGATTCGGCTGCGTGACGGCGTCGAGATCGAGAGCGTGATCCGCGCAGTTACGGCCAGTGCCGGTGCGGACAGCGCGATGGCGTTGCGGCGCAAGCTTGATGAGTTTGCGGGCGATGGGCTGGTCCAAGTCCGCGATGGGCGAGCGATGGTGACGGAGCGCGGGTGGCTGGTGGCAGACTTTGTGGCGAAGAGGTTGATGGACGCGGTGGGGTGAGCAAGCGAGCTGCGTACGGAGTCGTGAGATTCAGGACGCGCGATGCAGGGGCTTCGCCCCGGGACCCCCGTGAACGCGCAAAAGGCCCCGAGCGATCCGGGGCCGTTTCCATTGGCGAATGGCTGGCGTCATACCAATGAAACGCATCAGAAGTATCGAATTCGCGGGCCGGTCGCGCACAACGTGAACGAGAAATATCCTAGCCAAAGATGACATGTGCCCACTCGGGATAGTCGATGAAGGGGTTGCGGTTTCCCTGGATTCGAAAGATCGCTTGGTTGCGATGGAACTCGTGCTCGGTGGGCGGATATCGATCGTGCCAATCGAGCAGCATGGCGATCTGATCTCCGCGATACTCCTTGTTGGTCTTGTTGGCTTTCCCGGGGTAGCGAACGAGGAAGTAGAGCACCGCGCGGGCTGCCTTGCCCTTGCCCATGTAGGGCTCGAACTCGCCGTCTTGCAGGTGCCCGCAGTCGCGGTAGGTTCGGTTTTCGATATCGAAAACGCCATGATCCGTATAAGGATGGTTGCTTCGCGTGCTGTTGCATGTGCTTTCACACGCGAAGAGATGGTGTAGGTCGCCTCGCATCGGCTCGGCCTTCCCGAACCACGACTGGGGCACAACGTGCTCACAGTTGAAGGGGTCATTGGCTTCAAGTTCCAGCCGCATCCGTTCGAGGGCGTCAGCTGAAATGTTCGACTCGAAGCGCCGAGCTTCGAGCAAGCGGCCTTCGACGCGGCGCTCGATCTCAAAGTCTTGGCGGATGAAACGCTCAGGGTCATAGAGCTTGTTGGAGTACAAGCTACGCACCTTTTTGTCGCGCTGAAGGTCGACCCATGCATAGAGGTGCTCAATGCGGGCGCGGTTATAATCAAGTAAGCGTGCATGCGTACGCGTCAGCAATCGCTGTAGCGATGATTTGGCATCCGCTGCGTCGATTGAGAACGCTTGGTAATAACTCCGTTTGTCCGCTTCGTCCTGGCTCTGGTCAAAGTACACCCTCCGGCGACCCTCCTCGAGGAGTCGCAGGGCCTCCTGCTCATCGATCACGCGAGGTGAACCGTCAGCGAAGCTGGAAATGCCTCGATCTGTCGATACATCACTCCCGGTTGCCGCAACGCTGACGCGGATCGTCACGCGCAGGGGCACTTCGATCACGATGTCGTTACTGGGCATGGAACTAGGGACGCCGATCGAGATCGACGCGCTCGACGAGGGACGACTGCTATCGCGGGCGGGCTCTTCTGCTGGAAAAATCGGCATGGATGGCTCCTTGGTTGTGCGAGCACTTGTTCCGAGCACCGGCACCGGCGCTGTCGGTCGTGGCAGTGCTCGCCCTGAACCCACAGACTCGTCCTCGACGTCGGAGAAATCTGGCTGTGGCACCCCAACAAGCAGGCGTGCCAAACCCTTTGCATCCGCACGCGACCACAGGTCGGGGATGATGCGGCTGATGCGAATACCTTCGTTTCCAATCCACTGAACGAGCGGTTCATCCTCGCGGCGCATCAGCTCGGGGGGCACCGTCCTGCCATCGCGCAAGACATAGGCGTTGTTCTCGTCGCGCTTGGCCACGCCCGCATGGTGCAGCCCCACAACCTCCCATTGATCATTGAACGTTGGGGCGCCCGACGAACCTGGCTGCGTGTCGGTTTCATAATGCAGGTACGAACCTTTCAGCGCCATGAGTTTATTGTTGCGGAGCGCCACGGCCTTCGGACGTCCATCTGGATGTTGGATGACGTTGATCCACTCGCCCAGCAGCGCTTTGCCCGAACGTGCAATCAGCCGCAGATATCCATATTCCCCAAGCTCATGAGCGCCGTCAACGGATCGTGGCTTCACTGCGACGACTGTGTAATCAAGTTCGTTCACCGGGCTTGAGATGAAGAAGCTCTGCGGGTCGAAGTCGAATGCCACCGATTTCACCATGGCGCCGTGTGCGTCGTGCTCGTACCCAAACTCAGCCCTGCACATCATCGCATCGTTCTCGTTGCGCAGAACATGTGCGTTGGTGATAAGCAGCCCCTTAGCCATCATCCAGCCAGTGCCGATTCCACTGCCTTGCTGCTTGATGCACGCCACCGAGCGGCTTCGTTCCGCTCCTAACACGAGGAACGCGGTCGACAAAAAGTCGGGCTGGTTGATCACGCGCTCAAGCCCTACGCCGCCCTCGTGCGTCGAGAGTTCAGGTACAACCGCTGATGCGATGTCCAATCGTGCCTTCGCTCGCGCTGGTGTATCAATCTGCGAAGGTTGCACACCCTTCGCCAGTTGATTGCGCACCAATGCGCGCTCTGCGCGTGTTGCTTCGAAGCGCTGCATCGCGACGCGATCTGCGATTTGCTTTGCTCGCTCGTTGCCCATTGAGCCTCCAGATTGGTGATCTCGTAGAATGCCAGAAGTTGCCTCTCATGCGCCAAGGCTGCGTGTAAAGATATTGTAAATCCTGGCTCAGCAACGTCGTGTGCTCACGTTATCGCATATTCAAGCTTGCCCATATGTCCATCGTCACCCCACCACGGCCCCGCCCAGCGCGGCAACGTGCAAGGCCCGCCCTCGCGGCAGTAGAATGTGACATTCGGCTTCGGCACGCCAAGGGAGATACGGCTTGGGTGTGCCGAGCAAAACGCCACGGCGAATCGGCCGCGTAAGCGATTCGGGACGGTGCGCCTGCTGCCTCGCATCGATCGTGTCGCTGACCGACTCTGCGTTCAATGTTCGCTGTCGATCGGATGCCGCGCGGACCATCGCCGGTGGTACGAAACGGATGTCAAGAGGCGCTGATGCGCGAAGCTGGGTTGGTGGTGGCTGCCTTGGTGGCTGGTGGCTCGGTGGGCAGCGTCAGCTTCAACTTGATCAACGTCGCACGCAGTTCCTTGGGCATCGCCGAGCGGATGTCCATTTGTTGGCCGGACGTCGGGTGCGTGAAGGTGATGCGGTGGGAGTGGAGCGAGAGGCGCGGCGAGGCGTGCGCGACGCCTTCGGGGGCGTACATTGAGTCGCCGAGGATCGGCGAGCCGATGGCCTCGAAGTGGACGCGGACCTGGTGGAGGCGGCCGGTAAGGGGGCGAGCTTCGATGAGGGCGCCGTGGATGCTGCTGCTGAGGGTGCGGTAGGCGGTGGCGGAGGGCTTGCCGCGGGAGGAGACGATGCAGGTTTTCTTTTCGCCGAACTTGCCGGGGCGGGGCTCGACTTCGAGCAGCGGCTTGGTGATCACGCCGACGGGGTGCTTGGGAGCTTTGGAGCAAATCGCCCAGTAGAACTTGCCGATCTGGCGCTGCTCAAACTGGCGACGCAGATCGTCATACGCGCGGTTGCGCAGGGCGATGATCAGCAGGCCGCTGGTGGCTTTGTCCAGGCGGTGCAGGAGGCCGAAGTCGCGGGCGGCACCGAGGTTTTGCAGTTGATGGCCGAAGCGGGCAAAGAGACCGTTGAGGAGCGTGTCGTCCTCATGGCCGAGGCCGGGCTGGGTGGCGAGGCCGCTGCGCTTGTTGACGATGAGGATGTCGTCGTCCTGGAACTCCAGGGCGTATGTGACGCGCTCGGCGGGTTGAACGGAGAGGGAAGCCATGGGGGGAAGGAAGTGACAGAGTGGCGAAGTGACACAGTGGCAAAGTGAGCGCGGATCGGAGTCCGCGTGTGGTGTGAAGCAGTTCAGCGTAGTGTCGCGCAAGCGGCGGCGAGCGGAGGCGACGGCGGAAGCAATGCCGCCGAATCATGCTCGCGCCGGCAGTCTTTCACTCTGCCACTTCGCCACTTCGGCACTCTGCCACTTCTCAGACCGGGCAGGCGTCGTGATCGAGATACCAGCGGAGCTCGCCAGCGTGGGGGCGGATGCCGAGGATGGGGAGTTCTTCGACGGGAAAGTTGCCGCTGGCAGCGTTTTCTTGATAGGCCTTGGAGACGCGGGCGATGGTGTCGCGCTTTGAGGTGCCCAGCACGAGGATCGCGACGAAACGCGAAGCGTTGAGCAGGTCAAACGTCATGGTGACGCGATCCGGCGGCGTGACGCGCGGGCCGCTGTTGATGCGGACGAGCTTGGTGCTGGCGTCCGCGGCTGGGAACAGCGCCGGCGAGTGCGGGAAGAGCGACGCGGTGTGCGCATCGTTGCCCATGCCCAGGACGACGAAGTCGAGCCGGTCCTGGCCCTTGTCGCGCCGGCCCAACACGCGAAGGAGTTCGGCCTCGTAGCGCTTGTCGGCGTCGGGCTCGAGCGCGGGCATCGGGTGGACGTTCGAAGTTGGGATGCCCGAGTGCTGCGCGATCAGGTCGTCAAGCTGGCGGAAGTTGGAACGCTCGTCGTCAAACGGCACGCGCCGTTCGTCGACGACCCACATGTGCGAGCGGTCCCAAGGGAGCTGGCGGTACGCGGTGTCGTACATCAGCCGGCGGTAGAGCGGCAGGGGTGTGCCGCCGCCGGAGAGGGCGATGTGGAAATCGGAGAACGAACGGACGCACTGCATGGCCTGGAGCAGGATGTCCGCCGCCAGCGCGTCGATCGCGTCGTCGGCGGTGGCGCGGAGCATGACCTTGCCCGGGAGGCGCGGGGCGACGGCCGGTTGTTCGAGCGGGATGAGATCGTCAGACATTGTGCCGATGATAGAACGCCCGCGTCATTTGGCGCGGGCGTTCGAGGAGCATGTGTCGGTGTCGCGAGCGATGCGGCGTGTTCAGTGATGGCCGGGCTTGGCCGCCGCGGGCTTGCTCGCGTCACCCGGTTCGGCGTTGTGCCAGCGGCGCTCGAGGCCCGGCGTGCTGCCCGCGCCGATGATGGCGTCGGCGGCCTTGGGACCCCATGAGCCGGGTGCGTAGTCCTGAATCTCGGCGCGGAGCTTGGGCGAGTTGAGGAAGGGGTCGCAGATGCGCCAGCCGCCTTCGACTTCGTCGCGATGCTTGTAGAGGGTGCGGTCGCCGCGGATGGCGTCGAGGATGAGGGGGCCGTAGGCCTCGATCACTTCGCCGCCGAAGGAGTTGAGATAGTCCAGGTCGAGGGTCGCGGAGGCAAGGTTGATGCCGGAGCCGGGGACCTTGCCCTCTATGCGGAGTGAGATGCCTTCGCGCGGGGCGATCGTGATGAGCAGGCGATTCGGCGGGCGGTCGGCCAGCGACTGGCCCATGTTGCGGAACATGTTGGTCGGCGGCTTGCGGAACTGAACCATGACCTCCGTGCGCTTGGCGGCCATGCGTTTGCCGGAGCGCAGGAAGAACGGCACGCCGGCCCAGCGCCAGTTGTCAAAGCCGAGCTTGATCGCGGCGTAGGTCTCGGTGGCGCGCTTGGGGTCCACGCCGTCTTCGTCCACATACGCCTTGTCTTCGGGCTTGGCACCCTTGGCGTAGCGACCGAAGACGCCGCTGATCTGGGCCTGCTCTTCGGTGAGTGTGGGGGAGCAGTTGATGAGCTTGATCTTCTCGCGCATGATGGCCGCGGCGTCGTATGAGCTTGGCGGCTCGATCGCGACGAGGCAGAGGACTTGAAGGAGGTGGCTTTGGATCATGTCGCGCAGCGCGCCGGCGGTGTCGTAGAAGTTCGCGGCCCGGCTGCCGACGCCGACGGTCTCAGCGGCGGTGATCTGCACATGGTCGATGTACGTGCGATTCCACATGGGCTCGAAGAACGTGTTGGCGAAACGCATCACCAGGATGTTCTGAACGAGCTCCTTGCCCAGGTAGTGGTCGATCCGGAAGATCGCGTCTTCTTCAAACACGCGCCCGAGGCACTGGTTGAGCGAGACGGTCGAAGGGAGATTCGTGCCGAAGGGCTTCTCGATGATGATGCGCTGCCAGGGCATTGAAGAGGCGTTGAGCGAGCACCAGCGATGCCCCTCGGTGACCATGCCCGCGGCGCCGATGTTGTCGATGATCGGCTCGTACAGATTGGGCGAGACCGAGAGGTAGAACAGGACGTTGGGCGTGCCGCCCTCGCGCAGGATGTTCAGCTCGGCGCCGAGCTCGTTGACGCGCTTGGTGAGCGCTGGGAAGGCTTCGGGCGACGCGGCGTCACCCATGAGATACCGCAAGCGCGGGGCGAAGCGATTCCATACCGCCTCATCAAAGACGCTGGCGAACTCCTTGACCGACTCGCGCATCTTGGCGCGGAAGGTGTCGTCAGAGAGCATGGTGCGCGAGGTGCCCAAGATGCAGATTTGTTCTGGCAGGCGGCCCTGGCGGTCCAGGTCGTAGAGCGCGGGGATGAGCTTGCGCTTGGTGAGGTCGCCGCTGGCACCGAAAATGATGATCACGCAGGGTTCGATGGCGTGCGAGGCTTGAGCGTTGGCATGCGTCATAGGGCGGAGTCTATCGTCGCCAACGATTACGCGCACAGGGCGGGGCAAACCGGCTACGCTCGCCGGTGAACAGCCGACTGCGGATTGTGGATGCCAACCTGAACCGGGCACGCGAAGGGCTCCGCGTGCTGGAGGATGTCGCGCGGTTTCACTTGAACAACGCGGAGGTTTCGTCGCGCGTCAAGAACGCCCGGCACGAGCTGCGCGAATGCGTTCGGCTTGCCGGCTGGTCGGAGTTTGCGTTGCAGAGCGCGCGGGACACGCCGGGGGATGTGGGGGTGTCCATCAAGACGCAGAGCGAGTTCGCAAGAGCGTCGGTACGTGAAGTCTCGATCGCGGCGGGCAAGCGCGTGGGCGAGGCGCTGCGAACGATTGAAGAGGTCACGAAGACGTTTGAACGCGGGGCGGGGCCAGCCGCGGGGTTCGAGCGTTTGCGATATCGCGTGTACGACATCGAGCGGGCGATCACGCTTGGGCTCGGGCCGGAGCGCGCGACTCCGCAGTGGCGGCTGTGCGTGCTGATCACGGAGGCTCTGTGCGCGCTGGAATGGACGGAGGTCGCGAAGCAGGCACGCGCGGCTGGCGCGGACTGCTTTCAACTGCGTGAAAAGTCGCTATCTGATCGCGAGTTGCTCGCGCGGGCCCGCCAGCTTGTAGAGATTGCAGGCGATGGCGATGGCACGCCGCGGGCGAGCGTGATCGTGAATGATCGGCCGGACATCGCGATGCTCGCGGGTGCCGATGGTGTCCATCTGGGGCAGCACGACGTCTCGATCGTCGACGCGCGCCGGATCGTGGGAGAACAGTCGCTCATCGGCGTCTCGACGCACTCCATGGACGAGGCGCTGGCGGCAGCGGCCGGCGGCGCGGATTATCTCGGCGTCGGCGCGATGTTCGCGACGACGACCAAGACTCGCGAGACCAGCGGCGTGGAGTATCTCCGGGCCTTGCTCGCGAATGAACGGGCCGGGGGACTGCCGCATCTGGCGATCGGCGGCATTGCGCCGGGGAATGTTCGAGATTTGGTGGGGGCAGGTTGCCGCGGGGTCGCGGTCAGTTCGGTGGTCTGCGGCAGCCGCGAGCCCGGGCTGGTGTGTGCGGAGCTGCTGGCGGCGTTCGAAGCGGCTTCCGGCCGGTAGCGGCGACTTCGCAACTGCTCATACGCTCGGGATATGACCGACCGCTTTGAACACACCACGCTTGCCAACGGCCTGACGATCATCGGTGAGTGCGACCCTGCGGCGCACACCTCGAGCATCGGGTTCTTCGTCAAGACCGGCGCTCGCGACGAGGCGGCGCCGATGATGGGCGTGAGCCACTTCCTTGAGCACATGATGTTCAAGGGCACAACGCGGCGCACGGCCGAAGACATCAACCGGGAGTTTGACGCGATGGGCGCGCGGAGCAACGCGTACACGTCCAGTGAGATGACGGTGTTCTACGCCGCGATGCTGCCGGATCGACTGGAGCATGGGCTGGACGTGCTGCAGGACATGATGCGGCCGGCCCTGCGGCAGGCGGACTTTGACACCGAGAAAGCGGTGATCCTGGAAGAGATCGCGATGTACGAGGATGACCCGGGCTTCCGGCTGTACGAGCGCGCGATTGAGGAGCACTACGCGGAGCACACGCTGGCGTATCGGATTTTGGGGACGAAGGAAACGATCGCCGGCATGAGCCGCGATTCGATGCAGGCGTACTTTGATCAGCGGTACAGCGCGGACAACACGGTGGTGGCAGTGGCGGGAAAGGTGGACTTTGACGCGACGGTGAAGCTGATTGAGGCGGGGTGCGGCCACTGGGCCAAGACGGGCGCGGTGCGCCGGTATGAGACGCCGAAGTTCGCGCCGAAGCGGTTTGAGATGCGCGACGCGAAGGTCAGCCGCGCGTATCGGGTGATGCTCAGCGCTGGACCGGGCGCGACAGACGCACGCCGATACGCGTCGTTCGTCGCTGCGCAACTTCTGGGTGGCCCGGACAACAGTCGCCTGCACTGGGCGCTGATTGAGACGGGGCTGGCGGAGGAGGCCGACACGTCGTACGAGCCGAAGGACGGCGTGGGCGACATGCGCACCTTTGTCGTCTGCGATCCGGAGAAACTCGAAGAGGCTTGGACGGCGGTGGAACGCGAGATTGCGACGCTCGCGGACACGATCACGCCGGAAGACGTCGGCCGCGTGCGGGCAAAGGTCGCGACGGGCGTAACGCTCGCCGGTGAGCAGCCCGAGGGGCGGATGCACCGCATCGGGCGGCAGTGGCTCGTCAGCGGCACGCACCGATCGCTGCAAGAGGAACTTGAGGCGATCGCGCGTGTCGGCGTTGACGATGTGCGGCGCATCCTTGCGGAAATGCCGATGGGCGAGGGAGCGACAAGGACCATCGGGACGATGCTACCTGCCTCAGAATGAGCGGATTACGCGGCGGCGCGCGGGGCGTAGACACGGCTGCAGCCGCCGCCGGCGCGGATCGCGGCGTCAACGGCGCGGGTGGCCAGATCGATCTGATCGTCGGGCGAGTTGATGCGCGAGCGCGTCAGCGCGTCGCGGCAGCAGACGCCGGCGCTCAGCGTGACCGCGATGGCGGTGGAGACGAGGCCCACGGGCTGGCAGTTGATGGGGGCGGCGGCGACTCGGGCACGGACGGCATCGATGACTTTGGATGCCGTGACCCGATCCGTGCGCGCCATGATGACGCCGAAACGCATCTCGTCATAGCGGCAGACCAGGAAGGACGATTCATCGAAGTGCGACTTTAATACGCGGCCGATGTTCGTGAAGAGCGTTGAGACATACGCCTCGCCGTGGAGCACTCGGAGTTCGTTGACGTCGTCAACGTGAAGGAGGGCGAGAGAAAAGGGTTCGGAGTTTGCGGCTTCACTCTGGGCGAAGCCGGTGACAAGGTTCCGGCTGAAGGTGAGGCGGTTGGCGATACCGGTCTCGGGATCGCTGCTGGGGTCGGTATCGTTCGGGTCGTCGTCGGCGAACGGCACCTGGATCTCAGCGAGCTGGCGGTTGGCCTTCTCGATGACTTCCTGTGAGTCCTTGATCTGGCCGACATCGAGCGCCAGCAGATGCGCGACTTCCTTGACGCCCAAGTGCACGGCCTTCATCGCGGCGTCGACGTCAGCGTTTGACAGGCCGCCAAGCTCCTGGGCTTTGGTGTACAGACGCTTGAGCACGAGGCCGGGCTCGTCGCTGCCCAGAAGATCCGCGGCAACGTTGCCAAGGCCCACGGCCTTGCAGACCTCAAGGCACTCCGCAGGCGCGGCGCTGGGGCGCTCGTGATATCGGATTGGCAGCGCGAGCAGAGGCGGGAGCTTCCAACGCGTCGCGAGCATCGCGCCGACGTCGGCGTGCGAGAGTTCAAGCTCGGCGAGTTCGTGGCGGATAAGTTGGCGATGGTCATTGCCAGCAAGCGCCAGCACCTTGGCGTATTCCTCGCCCAGTGAGCGGTGCATCGCGATCATGCCGATGTCCTGCAGCAGGCCGCCCAGGAAGCACTCTTCCTCGCACCGCGAGCCGGTCGCACGCGCGAAGACCTTGCCGGCGACGCCCGAGAGCAAGCCGCGGCGCCAATAGGCCTGGTAATCGAAGGTGGTGTCGCGCTCTTCAGCGATTGAGCTCACCAGTGAGAAGCCCAGGGCGAGGGTCTTCACGGCGTTGAAGCCGAGCATGACGATCGCCTGCTGGATCGTCGTGCAAGGCTTACGCAGGGCGTAGAAGGACGAGTTGACGGTGCGAAGGAGTTTGGCGGAGAGGCCCTGGTCGTTGGTGATGGTCGCGGCGAGCTCTGCGGTGCACACCTTGTTGTCCTGCGTGAGCTCGATGACCTTGAGCGCCACCGCCGGGAGGCTCGGCAGCGTCTTGCACGAAAGCACTTTTTCGAGGGTTTCTGGGTTCATGCGACGTGCGGTGCGGAGGGCGCGGTCGATTTCCTTCGTAGGGGGGATATCGACGAGCCCGCACGAGGACTTCATGGCGGAAGCGATCAGGCGGGCGTCCGAGCGATTTCTCGGGGATTGACTGTGCCGGGGGCGACGGGCGCATGGTCCGGGAACACCAGCGCGGCGGTCGTAAGCGGACGCCCGACGAGCCAGCCGGTGTACGTGGCGAGAAAGCGGCTGGCGCGTTCGACGCTCTGGGCGGGGGCACGCCGGCGCGCCGGTTCGGAGGCGTCAAGCCGGCGGAGGACGTCGAGCGTTTCAGGGCTGAGTCGCCAGGAGCCTGGCCCGCCCGCGGAAATGACGCCGCCCAGCGCGGGGTCAAAGGCAACCTCGGCGTCGTGGGCGATGGGGCGGCGCGTGGTGACGTCAACGCGGAGTTCGGGCTTATAACCAGCCTCGACCAGTGCGGCCCACTGAAACCGCGCGAGCACCGCGTGTACGACGCGGCTTGGGCCAGCGAGCTCCTTCAGCGCGGCGACGCTTTGATCAAAGAGCGCCGGGTGCGGGTCCGCGTCGATGATCAGATGGCGGATCGTGTCGGCGATGAAATGCGCCGCGTGGAAGGCGCTGAGCGATGACCGCAGATGGAGCATCGGGTCGCGCAGGTCCCATTCGGTGAGAAGTGAGAGGTCAGTGGAAGACTTGAAGACGATGCCGGCGTCGCCCAGGGTGAGGGCTTCGACGCCGCCGCTGTACGGGGTGCCGGGGCGTTTCGAGCCTTTGGCCAAGACGCGGACGACGCCGCGGGTGCGGGTGAAAAGGGAGACGACTTGCGAGGTCTCGGACCAATCCCAGTAGCGGACGCACAGCGATGGCTCGAAGACGGGTGGCACATGGGATGGTACGGTGGCGGGGTCGCAGCGCGACAGGTTCGTGCGATAGACTGGACCCATGCACTTCAACCTTGTGGACAGCGTGCTCGAGCGCACGCCGGCGAGCATTACGACGATCAAGCAAGTCTCGCTGGCGGAGGAGTACTTGCAGGATCACTTTGCGAGTTTTCCGGTGTTGCCGGGCGTCCTGATGCTGGAGTCGATGGTGCAGGCGGCCCGTGCGCTGGTGGATGCAAGCGATCGCGAGGCCGGGCGCCCGGCGCGCCGCCTGGTGCTGGGCGGGGTGCGGGCGTTGAAATACGGCACGTTCGTGCGTCCGGGGTACTCCATCCGCGTGAGCGTGGCCCTGCACAAGAGCGCGATCGACGCGGAGTCGATCGAGTTCAAGGGCGAGGCCACGCTGATCGGTCCGGGTGGAACGCCGGTACTCGGCAGCGCAGGCGAGCCGGCGGTGGCGGTGGCGGGGCGGTTTATGCTGCGTCCGATGCGGATGGAGGCGGTGGTCGAAGCGGCTTCGGCGTGATGGCAGAGCACTCGGCGGGAGAAATCATGGCGAGTGGGCACTATCATCGGCCCGCCGAGGTTTCGGGGTTTCGCCGGGTGCGGCTGGCGTGAGATCATGCCTGGCAGGTGGCCGGCATGGCCGCGTCGGACGTGGATGAAAGGCTTGCTATGACTCGTGATGAGATTTTGGGCAAAGTTCGGACTGTGCTGGTCGACGCACTGGCGGTGGATGAGGACGAGGTGACGCTGAACGCGTCGCTGGTGCGCGATCTGGGGGCCGAGTCGATCGACTTCCTCGATATCGTGTTCAAGCTGGAGCAGGCGTTCGGCTTCAAGATCCAGCAGGGCGAGCTGTTCCCCGAGAACGTCGCGCAGGATCCGAAGTACGTGCAGGCCGGCAAGGTGACCGCCGACGGCATCGCGGCCCTCAAGGCCCGTCTGCCGCATGTGGACTTCTCCACATGGGAGACGGAGCCATCGCTCAACAAGGTCGCGGAGCTGTTCACGGTGGACACGATCGTGCGCTTTGTTGAGAAGAAGCTGGGTTGAGCATGCGCTGGATGTGGATCGACAGGGTGGTCGAGCTGGTGCCATCGCAGAAGCTGGTGGCGATCAAGAACGTCTCGCTCGCGGAGGAGCACCTGCAGGACCACTTCGCGCCGGATGCGGCGCGGGGCCTTGGCGCGTGCCCGGTCATGCCGGCGTGTTTCATCATCGAGGGCATGGCGCAGACCGGCGGCATCCTCGTCGGTCACAGCGAGGGGTTTCAGTTCAACGTGGTGCTGGCGAAGATCAGCCGCGTGGAGCTGTCGCGTGATGCGATCCCGGGTGACACGCTGCGGTACACCGCGACGATCGAGCGGATGGACGCCATGGGCGCGAGCGTCAACGGCGTCGTTGATTTGATGCGGCATGCCGACGAGCATCGTGCCGCTGGAGTTGCGAGCGCCGCGGGGTCAACGCCCGCTCCGCGCGGCTGGCAGCCCGTCGGTACCATCGAGATGATGTTCAGTCACCTGGACAACAACATGGGCGCCGGCGGTCAGGCGGGGCGTGACTTCCCGGCCGGGAACTTTGTCTTCGGTGAGTCGTTTCAGACGCTGCTGCGCTCCAGCGGCTATTGAGTGAAACCCTTTCCATCCGCCGCACCCCCGCCTAACCTTGCACCCCTATGGCCAAGACACGCGAGATCAAGAAGCGAATCAAGGCGGTCGGCAACATCCGTCGCATCACCAAGACGATGCAGATGATCGCGACCAGCAAGTTTGCCCGCGCCGCGGCTGCCGCGACCGCGACCAAGCCGTACACCGAGGGGCTTTTCGGCCTCGTGACCGAGCTCGCCGCGACGGCTGGCGAGGTGAAGCACCCGCTCATGGGCGGAACGATCGAGGGCGCCAGCCCCGACAAGAAGGGCGGCGAGCTGACACTGGTGCTGACGAGTGATCGCGGGCTGTGCGGGCCTTACAACGGCTCGATCCTCCGCACGTTTATGCAGCACATCCGCGCCAACCCAGCCGCTCGCGGCGAGGGCGGCGGCGCGATCGAGTTGGTCGGCAAGAAGGGCGCGGGCTTCCTGAAGTACAACAACGTCCAGGTCTCCAAGGTTCACACCATCGGCGATAAGCCGACGTTCGACACGATCGCGCGGCTCGCTGAGGACTACATGGCGCGGTTCATCGCGGGTGATGTTTCCGCGGTCCGCGTGGTCTACATGCGGTTCATCTCCGCAGGCCGGCAGATGCCCGAGGTGCTGCAGCTTCTACCGCTGAAGCCGGTTGAAAAGAAAGCCGCGGCAGCGCCGGCAACCAGCGCGACGGGTGTGGCGGCGGCGGTGGATTACGACTTCTCGCCGCCTGCTGAGGAGCTGTTGGGCGATCTGCTTCCTGAGACCGTGAAGGCGACGCTGTTCCAGGTGTTCAACGATGCGATCGTGTCTGAGCATGTGGCCCGAATGGTCGCGATGAAAGCCGCGACCGACAACGCCGGCAAGATGCGCAAGCTGTACACGCGTGATTACAACCGCGCTCGCCAGGCACAGATCACGACGGAGCTGTCAGAGATCATCGCGGGCGCCGCGGCCCTTGGTTGATCGTCGCGGGCATCGCTCGCGGGCTTCATGTCCTTGAAACTCTCGCACACGCGGGCAGGCGGATCGCCTGCCCTTTTCATTCCCGGTGTCAACGTGCCGCACGACTTAGCCGACGCGACCGATGCTGCTCTGAACACGCCGGGCCCGCGCGAGCGGAGGTTGCTCTATCTCGCGCCAGGACTGCTCTCGTATCGCGTGCGCAAGCATGTCCGCGGCGTGCAGGTCTTTGACATCCAGCTCATTCGCCAGCTCGTGCAACACGGGTTTCGCGTGTCGGTGGCGGCGGAGTCTTCGTGGAAGCCGCGGCTGCGCGAACTGTTGGGCGATGTGTGCGTTCCGGCGAAGCCAGGTGATGCGCCGGGCGTCGAGATGATCTGGACACCCACGCTGCGAAAGCCGCTGTGGAACTCGCTTTGGCTCGCGGCGGCACTCGGGCTGCGCCGACGCCGCTGGCCGATCGCGTACCTCGGCAACGCGGGCGAGGGCTTGGCGACCGGCGCGGGCGCGATGTATCGGCTCGGGGTGTTCCAGCGGCTCGTGGTGATGGCCCACCGCTATCCGAAGCCGCGGCTGATTGACCTGGTGCGGCGTGCCGACGCGCGGACGCTGGCGGTGAGTGCGAACGTCGAGTGCATGTTTCCGCGCGATCTGCCGCATCCGTGCGTGATTCGCTTTGGCGAGATGGACCACGCGCAGTTCTTCCCCGCGAACGGCGGCAAACGCGCCGCCGACGGGCTGACGCACTTTGTGATGCTCGGCGCCCTGGACACGGATTTGAAAGACGTGCCCAGCGCGATCGAAGCGTTCAAGCGGTTGCCACAAGAGGTGCGCGAGCGGTGTCGGTTACATCTGGCGAGCTTTGGGAACCCGCCGCGGGCGGAGGATTTGCCGGCGGGGGTGATCGCGTATCGCTGGATGCCGATCGATCAGATCCCGGCGTTCCTGCGCCGGATGGACATCATGCTCGTGACATCGCGCAGCGAGACGTTTTGTCTGGCACTGGTGCAAGGAATGCTAACGGGGCTGCCCTCGGTGGTGCGAGATATCGGCGCGCTGAGCGAGAAGGTCGCGCCCGGCGGCGGCGTGACGTTCACGAGTGTTGAGGAGCTGAGCGCCCACATGTTGGCGCTGGCGACCGACCCCGAGCGGCGCGAACGCATGGGGCAGATCGCGCGGGCGACGGCGCTGGAGCGATATACATGGGACACGACGGCGTTCGTGCGCGAGTTCCTTGATGGTGAGGACAGCGTTCGGCGTTGACTGGGCTTCGCGCGATCGGCAATCGGGAATCGGCTGCCAGCAATCGTGAAATCGGGGAATGAAAAACCCCGGCTCGGGTGAGCCGGGGCTTGAGTAGACGCGGTTCGCTGAGATTGTCCAGGAAGGCCGGCGGGACGCCTGCTCCACACCCACGACGGGCATCAGCCCTTGGGCGTTGCCTCGGGGATCACCGTGACGCGGAAGCGGTTGTCGGGCTTGCAGTACTTCGCGAAGACCTCGCGGACTTTGTCCGGCGTGAGCGACGCGTAGAACGAGCGGACGGTGGTGATGTCGTCCAGAGAGCTGCCGCGATAGTCGATCGAGCTGAGGCGGGCGGACCAGAAGTCGGGCTTCTTGATCTCTTCTTCCAGCAGCTTGTCGAGCTGACGCTGCGCAACTTCGAGTTCTTCCTTCGTCGGCCCGTTCTTGGCAAACTCGGTGTACATCTCATCAAGCGTTGCCGGCAGCGCCTCGGCCTTTGATGGATCCGTCGGGGCCTGAGCGGTGAAGACGCCGTAGCCCGGGAAGGCCTGCGACGGGCGGCTGCCGGCGCTGATGGAGTACACGAGCTGACGTTCCTCGCGCACGGTCTTGACCATGCGCGTGCTGAGGATGCGCGAGGCCATCTGCAGCGTGCGCACGTCGGCGACATCGGTGTAGTTTGCGCCGAAAAAGCCGTCGATCACGACAGCCTGCGGCGTCTGCGTCTTCAGCGTGCGCGTCACGGCGATCGGGCCCTTGGGACGTTCGATCTTGCGGAGGTCCGCATGGAGCGAGCTGTTGATCCGCGGGCGGGCCGGGAGCGAGCCGAGGTACTTCTGCACGAGCGCTGCGGTACTTTCCTGATCAAAGTCGCCGACAATGGTGATCTCCATCGGGGCGCTAATGATCTTGGAGGTGAGCCAGCTCTGCGCCGCGTCGAGCGTGATGGCGTCGATGTTGGCCTGCTCCAGCGGGCGGGTGCGCAGTTCGCCAGCGGGATAGAGCGCTTCGGAGAGGGCTTCGTTGAGCACGCCGCCGGGGTTGCTCTTGCGGGTCTGGATGCTCTGGCTCTGGCGGTCCTTCCAGCGGGTGAGGGCGTTGGCGTCGACCTTGGGGTCGGTGAGCAGAACGTGCGCGAGCTGGAGCGCGGTTTCGAGGCCTTCGGGCGAGCCGCCGATGCCGAGGGTAACGCTGTCGTCGCCGCTGGGCCCGCCGCTGACCGAAGCCTTCTTGCCGGTCATGAACTCGCGGATCTGCGTGGGGGTCAGGGTGCTGGTGGATTGCGACGCGGGTGAGAACGCGAGTGTCGCGGCGCTGGTGATGCCGCGGTTCTGCGCGGTCTCGAGGATCTCGCCGGTGGCGAGGGTAATGATGATGCTGACTTCGTTCTTGCGCTGGTCAACATGGCGCATGTGCACGCGGGCGCCGTTGCTGAGCCAGGCGCTGGTGACCTCAGTGGGGCTGTGCGTCGTGGTCTCGAGCATGGTGCCGGGCGTCGGCGCCTGCTTGAGGATCGACTCGACGCGAGAGCCGCCGTCGAACTTCTCCGGCTTGACGTCGAACGCCTTGCGGCCGAGATCCACGAGTTCCGCTTCGCTGGGCACGCTGGCGGTGCTGGGGAGCTGCGCGATGAACACGCCAGCGGAGGGATCGAAGTTTGTTTTGAACGCCTCGCTCACTTCCTTCGAGCTAATCGTCGGGAGCACGGCCTTGAGAATCTCAAGGTTCTGCGCCGCCGAGGTAATCGCCTCGCCGTCATTCACGCCGCCGGTGATGCGGCGCAGGAAGACCTGTGCGGGCCGGGTGGACTCGGACTTCACGGCTTCCTCAGCACCAGAGATCAGCGCTTCGCGCGCGTCGTTGATTTCCTGATCGGTGAAGCCGTGGATGCGGGCGCGTTGCACCGCGACGCCGAGGTCGGCGAGCATCTCACGCCAGAGCTCGGGCTTGCCGGCGACGCGAAGGTCAGAAGAGAGCGCGGTTCGGAAGAAATCGCCGACGCTGGCGCTGGCCTGAAGGAAGCGGCCCTGGCCGCGCTCAAGGTCCGAAGCGATGCGGCGGTTGAACGCCCATGTGCCGATGAGATCGATGTAGTCGCGCCGAGCATCGCCCATGGTGAGCGAGGGGCCGCGCGGGGCGCTGAAGCGCGTGAGTGCGATCGACCCTGTCTTGATCTCCGGGTCGGTGGCGACGATCGCGCGCAGGCCCTCGCTGGGCTTCACGCCGACGGGAAGGTTTGCGGGGTTTGGCGCCTTCTTGAGCGAGCCGAAGTGCTGCTTGATGCGCTCACCGGCAACCTTGGGATCTACATCGCCGACGATGACGACGGTGGTGTTGGCCGGGACGTAATACGTGCTCCAGTACTTCAGGAAGTCTTCGCGGGTCACGGACTTGATGGTCTCGACCGTGCCGATGGGCAGGCGACGCCCGAAGGTGGACTCAGGGGCAAGGCGCTCGAAGATGTAGTCCTGGACGCGCTGGCCGGCGCTGAGGCGCGTACGGCGTTCTTCCTGAATGATGCCGCGCTCGTTGTCGATCTCTTCGATCTTGAGCAGAAGACGGCCGTTGACGTCGCTCATGAACAGCAGGGCTTTGTCGAGCGTCTCGGACTTGTTGTCCGGGAGTGCGAGCTGATAGACAGTTTCCTCGAAGCTGGTGTAGGCGTTCTGGTCGCGCCCGAACTGCAGGCCCATGCTCTGGAAGAAGTTGATGACCGAGCCGGGCTGGAAGTTCTCCGAGCCGTTGAAGGCCATGTGTTCAAGGAAGTGGGCGATGCCGCGGGTGGAGTCCAGCTCGTTGAACGAACCGGAACCGATACGCATCCAGACGCTCGCGCGGCCCTCGGGGTTGTTGTGCTGCTTGATGATGTACTTGAGGCCGTTGTCAAGCTCGCCCCGGACAAGCGACGGGTCCGACGGGATCACGGCGGCGGGATTGAAGGCGGGCGTCGTGACAGGAGCACCGGTCGGCGTGACGGGAGGGGTGGCGGGTGGAGCGAGCTTCGCGGGCGGCGCCGCAGGAGTCGGCTTCGTGTCATCGGCGTTTGCGACCCCGTAGATGGAGCCGGAGGCGAGCAACAAGGCGACAACCGCAAGACGGGACTTCATGAGCGACCTTTCAAAGGGTGAAACGTGGCAAGGGGCGGCGTTGGACCGGGTCAGAATGGTGGGAGTGAGAGTGGGTTTGCAAGTTCCAGCCGCGTGCAGATCAGCGCGCGGCGATCCCGTGACGCCAAAGCAGGGCGTTCTCGGTATTCCGTCTGAGAACCGGACGGTTGCAAAGTCTTCATGCAGACTGAGGGGATATGCGGTGATGGAGATGGTAGATCATGGCCGCGACGGAACCGCGAGAAAGTGCGACAACGCTCACCGTGTTGTGAGCGTGTCGTCGGCAAGTCAATCCGGCTTTGGCGGCGACAGTCGCACTCAATTGACCCGGACGTCGTAACCTGAGCTCGACCCGGCACTCTGAGGGTGGTGGCGATTTGTCAGAATTCCGAGAGATTCGGCGTCCCGCCAGTGGGGGTGGCCGAACTGTGTTCGCTGGTTCAATCGGTTCATTTGCGCAAGGTTCTAGAAGAATGAGTGATACGCGGCCGTCGAATCTGGAAGCTCTGGTGGCGTCGGGGTGGAAGTCGCGATCGGTAAAGGCCGAGATGCGCGAGAATCTGACGGCGGCACTCTCCCGCGCCGCAGGTGTGGACGAGTTGTTCCCCGGGATCACGGGATACGAGAACACCGTGCTGCCCGAACTGGTCAACGCGATCCTGGCGGGGCACGACATCCTGTTTTTGGGCGAGAAGGGGCAGGGAAAGAGCAAGCTGATGCGGTTGCTCCCGCGGTTCTTGGATGCGTGGACGCCTTACTTGGACATCGCGGGCTCGCCGGTCCACGAGGACCCGCTGCGCCCCATCACGACCGCGGGCAAGGCGCTCGTCGCCAGCACGAGCCCGAAAAACGTTCCGATCAAGTGGTGGTCGCGTGACGATCGCTACGCCGAGCGCCTCGCGCCGGGGACGAAGTTCGCTGACATCATCGGCGAGATCGATCCCTCAAAGCTCGCAATGGGTGTGAGTATGTCGGCGGAGGATTCGCTGCACTTCGGGCTCATCCCGCGCATGCATCGCGGCATCTTCGCCATGAACGAACTGCCCGACCTTGACGACAGCGTGCAAGTCGGCCTGTTCAACATCCTCGAAGAGCGCGACGTACAGATCCGCGGCTATCCGGTGCGGTTTGACCTTGACGTCGCGGTGCTGTTCTCGGCGAACCCCGCGACGTACAACCGCTCGGGCAAGGTGATCCCGCAGTTGAAGGACCGCATCGGCTCGACGATCCAGACGCACTATCCGCTGAGCCGCGACGCGGGGATTGAGATCACTGAGCGCGAGGCGGTGGGCACTGACGCCGATGGCAGCGGCGGGCTGGGTGGCGAGTATCCGGTGATGGTGCCGCGGTTCATGAAGGAGATCGTCGAGCAGATGGCGGTGGTGGCGCGGAAGAGCAAGTACGTGGACCACGCGTCGGGCGTGTCGGCGCGCTTCAGCATCGCCAACTTCCGCACCATGGTCGCCAGCGCGCGGCAGCGCGGTATCCGCCTCAACGAGCGCCCGAGCGTGGCCCGCGTGAGTGATCTGGCGCACTACCAGACGTCCGCCGTGGGCAAGGTGGAGCTGGACCTGATGAGCAGCCACCAACTCACGGAGAAGCAGGCGCTGGAGGCGATCTTCGCCGAGGCGATCCGCGACGTGTTCAAGGAGTATGTGGATGAACACGGGCTGGGCGAGATCTCGGAGATCTTTGCCAAGGGCGTCAAGATCGAAGTGGGGGACATGCTCCCGAGTTCGCATTATGCGGAGCGCGTGAAGCGGGTGCCGCCGATCTGGGCGAAGGCGTTCGAGATGAACGCCGCGGCGGACGAGGCGGTGCGTGCGAGTTGCGTGGAGTTCGTGCTGGCGGGTCTGTGGTCCAGCGACAAGATCAGCCGGTCGGTGCGGAATGGGCGGGTGACGTTTGAGACGTGAATCTCGAGCTGTCAGACTTCAGGCGTGAGCCGTCAGCAGGAGAGCCCTGAAGGCTTGAGTCACGAAAGCGAGACCTCGCCTTGGAGTTCTCGGACCATCCGAGGCCTCGTGGGTCGCAAAAGAGCTCAGAGAGCGCCGCAACCGCTTGCCATTGTACACCGTACAATCCATAGTACAGTGTACAACCGAAGGAGCTTCCCCATGACCAAGACCCTCCAGAAATACGGCAACTCCCACGCCCTCGTCATCGACAAGGCGCTGATGGACGCAATGGGCATCACGCCGGAGACGCCGCTGACGCTGACGGTGCATGGCACGTCGCTGACGATCACTCCGTCAAACGACGGCGTGGGACGCGACGCGATGGCCAAGGCCAAGGGCCTCATCACCGCGTCTTACGACGACGCGATGAAGCGACTGGCGAAGTAGCGCGACTGGCTAACGTCATCAGCATTACGCGGGGTGTTGCGAAATGCACAAGGACTCGATCTTGTTCGTCTCAGTTGAGGAGGTATTGGACCTTCATGCGTTTCTCATTGAGCGTTACGGAGGCTTGCCGGGCGTGCGCGATCACGGGCTGCTCACGTCCGCGGTGATGATGCCGCGCCAGCAGTTTGGTGGTGAGTATCTTCACCCGGACCTTGCGGCCATGGGCGCTGCGTACTTGTTTCACCTCGCCAAGAAACACGCGTTCCTCGATGGAAACAAACGGATCGCGCTCGGTGCCGCGCTTGCGTTCCTGAGCGCAAACGGCGTGACCCAACTGCCCGAGCAGGGCGAGGCGGCCGACATCACGATCGCCGTCGCGGCGGGCGAGATGTCAAAGGAACAGTTGACGGAGTGGCTTCGCGCGCGAATCGGTGGCTAGTCCGCAGGAGTTGTTGATGACAAACGATGCAGGAAAAGATCGAGACGGCGGACGCAAGTCTGGTGCCTCGGGTTCATCGGATTGCGGCGCGCCACGCCCACTCGGCGGTCTCGTGCACACATATCAGCGCTACGACCCGAAGGACTTTCCGTCGCCCACCGCGCCGCCGCCCGACCTCGCGTCGATGGGGATGGAGCACATGATGCGCCACGGCTCGATGCGGCGGTTCACGCCCGAGGAGCTGGCGAACGCGGTGAAGCTCGACATCTCGCAGTTTGCGGGGATGGGGCCGGCGCTGGAGTCGTTGATCGCGATGCTGGAGGAGCGGAAGCGGAAAATCTTGGAGACGTACGAGGTGAAGTCCGCCGTGCGCGACAGCGAGCGGCGCGTGCGTGGCGCCGCGAAGGAGATCACGCCGCCGAAGAAGTACAAAGATGCGTTCGACGCCGCGGTGCGCGACGAGCAGCTCTCGGAACTCGAAGACCTCTGGTACACCAGCGGCGGCGAAAAGAGCCCCATGAACGAGCCGTTGCTCGGGCTGATGCATCGCCTCGGCGAGAAGTACCAGGTCGAGGAGCTGGATTCGAAGTACCCGTTCACCGGCAAGCAGCCCACCGACACCGCCGCGGCGTTGCAACTCAAGGAAGAACTCGAAGCGATCGACAAGCTGCTTGAGCAACTCCGCGAGGCGCTCAAGAACGCGAAGCCCGCGATCATCGACATGGAGGAACTCTCGCGATTTGCGCAGGAGCAGGACGTGCAGCAGCTTCGCGACTTTGCCAAGCAGATCGAGGAATATCTGAATCAGATCGCGGAGGAGCAGGGGCTGGAAAAGAACGCCGACGGGTACCGCTTGACGCCGAAGGCGTATCGCGTGTTTCAGGGCAAGCTGCTGCAAGAGATCTTCTCGTCGCTGGAAGCCGCGCGGAGTGGACGGCACGAGGGGCCGGTGAGCATGGACGGCGCGGTGGAGCTTGCGAGCACGAAACCCTTCGAGTTTGGCGATTCTCTCGCGAACCTTGATGCGCCGCAGAGCTTCATCAATGCGCTGCTGCGTGAGCGCGGCGTGGATCGCGGGGGCGACACCCAAGCCCGCGACTTAAACGCCGCGGGGACAGCGGACGAGCCGATTGCGAACGTCGCGCCGGGTGACCGGTCAAGCGGACGCACGGCGGCCGATGCAACGCCGCGCGTCAAGATGCGCATGCTCCCGGTGGACATGGAGATCCACCGCACGCGCAACAACCCCAAGTGCGCCACGGCGGTCCTGCTGGACATGTCCGGCTCCATGCGTAACGACGGCCAATACCTCAACTGCAAGCGCATGGCACTGGCTCTCGACGGCCTGATCCGCCGCGAATACCCCGGCGACTTCCTCTCGTTCGTCGAGATGTACACGCTGGCCAAGATCCGGCGCAGCAGCGAGATCATCGAGCTCATGCCCAAGCCGGTGACGATCCGTAACCCGGTCGTGCGGCTGAAGGCGGACATGAGCGACCCGAAGATTTCGGAGATGCAGCTCCCCCCGCATTTCACGAACATCCAGCATGCGCTGCGCCTCGCTCGTCAGATGCTCACGGCTCAGGACACGCCCAACCGCCAGGTCATTCTGCTCACTGATGGCTTGCCCACGGCACACTTCGAAGGCTCCGAACTTTTCATGCTCTACCCGCCGGACCCGCGCACCGAGCAGGCCACACTCCGCGAGGCCCTGGCCTGCAAACGCGACGGCATCACCATCAATATCTTCCTGCTCCCCAACTGGGCCCAGACCAGCGAAGACGTCGCCTTCGCCCGCACGATCGCTGAGCAAACCGGTGGGCGCGTCTTCTTCACGGCCGGCAACGACGTCGATCGCTACGTGCTGTGGGATTATGTGTCGCATCGGCGGAAGATCATCGGGTAGAGGAGTTTTGGCAGGCTCCAATCGACGACTCAGAACACGCCATTTGCCGTCGCCAATAATGGCGGCATGCCACGGCACTGGCGCGAGCCGCTCGATACATCCCGTCACCGAGAGCGAATGCGCGGCAACGTCGGCGGGGAGCCGCGAGTAGGGCCGAAGGATTCGCTCATTCCTGCGTGGGCGTACTTCGTACGCGTGCAGGGGTTTACATTCGAGTTCTCCTCGACTGAACAGATCGCCGAGTCCCTCGATTGGTTCCGCAACTACAAGCCCCGATCGTCGGCTGACTGGTGGTGCACCACTGGCTTCGAGCATTTTCCGCGATGGTTCGAGCGATTACCACCAGGCATGACCCGAAAGTCTCGCATTCCAGAGATCGTGAAGGCTCTGGAATCTGCTCTCAAGGATTTGGGTCCCCCGAAGTTGAAGTCAGACTCGGAGAGGCAGTACTCTCGCGCCACGGTACTCCGCGCGATCCGTGAGCATGGTCCGTCGTGGGAGCATGAGCCCGTAACACTCCCCCGTAATGATCCACTGCCGGAAGGGTATGTCCGGTGGTTGCTGCAGTATTACGGTGTCGAATGGGAGAAGGCCGCCGGGAACATGAAGCCTGTCGACGGCGCCGTGTGACGTCACGGCACTTCTATGCGAAGACGATTCATCGCAATAACGCTCAGCATCTTTGGCATCGATGACGACGTGGATCGTTAGGTGCTAGGGGTGTTTTATTTTTTGCGTCAGCGGAAGATCATCGGGTTATTCGTAGTCGATGGCTGCGAACCAAGGCTTGGAACTGATCCCATGCGTTGCCAACAATGCCCGCATGGCACGACACTGGCGAGAACCACTCGATGCCTCACGCCATGTGGACCGGGTTGCGGACTCGCTGCGATTCATGCCGAAGGACCGGCTCGTCCCCGCTTGGTCATACTTCGTTCACGTGCATGGCTTTACGTTTGAGTTCTCTTCGGTTGAGCAGCTTGCTGAGTGTCTGGGTTGGTTCCGCCGCTATTCGCCGCGGTCTTCGGCTGACTGGTGGTATACGACTGGTTATGAGCATTTCCCTCGTTGGTTCGAACGACTGCCGCCAGGTCTGACGCGTAAATCGCGTCTTCCAGAAATCGTGAAGGCGATGGAGGATGCCCTCGTCGATTTCGGCCCGCCGAAGCCGAAGTCGGAAAGGCAATACTCCCGCGCGACGGTGCTCCGGGCTATTCGTGAGCACGGGCCATCATGGGAGAATAAGCCGGTCGTTCTTCCTCGCGTCGATCCGTTCGATGAGAGCTTTGTCAAGCACTTGCTGATGATCTACGGTGTCGATTGGAATGCCGTAGCCCATACCTTGACTCCCGTAAGCGGTAACGAATGACTCGCGAGTACACGCTCGCGGGACGAATGGCTGGCGAACGTCGATGGGTCTTCACGGACTATGCCTTCGGCTGTAAGCGAGTTCACATGCCTGTGCTATGAGATCCAAAACGCAACTCGCAACTCGTGAATCCGCGGCCGCAATGTACCGACCGAAGGTAATCGAGCTGCTGCTCGTCGCCGAAGCGCCGCCGTGTGATGCGGAGCGGTACTTCTACTTTGAGACCGTCGATCGCCACGACTGGCTGTTTTGCTACGTGTGGGAGGGTCTGATGGGCACGAAGCCCGACCGCGAGAACAAGGCCTTGCGTTCCTCAGTTCAGGAATGCAAGGCCTTTCAAATGGAGATACCTCTCCACCGCTCGAACTTTCTTCGCGGCGGAGGCCTCGGGATAGCAAGGTACCCCTTGCCCGGTTCGGCGAAGCGAACGAACACTTTCTTGGTGTTCGCCGA
>VYLL01000037.1_pt1 | contig 65330 bp, 66 predicted proteins | sample 5114301 | NCBI WGS metagenome assembly VYLL01 (sample SAMN12291809, study PRJNA351875) | freshwater metagenome | isolation source: freshwater lake | place: USA: Michigan, MSU2 Lake | collected 2011-08-16 | reverse complement strand
GAGTATCTTCACAACAATCCTTGCCAGCCGCATTGGCAGCTGGCAACACTATCTGAAGATTACAAGTATAGCTCTGCAAGTTTCTATGACACTGGTGAAGACAGATTTGGGTTTCTTACACATCATTCAGAAATTTAAGATTGTTGGTCGGGAGACCAACAATAACAAGGGAAATCCCATTTTTAATGTTAAAATTTTGGAACTTTGTCATTACACACGGGTTGAACTATGACCACACAAAAAAAACCATTCTTAGAAATTTTGATTATTTATATCGTAATAGGATTCAGCGGATATCTATCCTATACTTTTATTTCTTTTAGTAGCGAGTTACTTCGGTTTTTTGTGGCAGACTTAGTGATGACGGTTGTCGCTTTTTTCTTCTCATTGTACAAGAAAAACAGCAGTGTGAATGATGCTTACTGGTCGGTTATTCCATTTTACATTATTATATTTTGTTTTGTGAATACCCATGAAAGTTGGACGGCTGCACATTACATCACTGGTTTTACGGTCAGCTTTTGGTCCTGGCGATTAACCCATAACTGGTATCGGAGCTGGCATGGCTGCGAGCATGAATATTGGCGCTACATCAATTTCAGAAAATAGTTTGGTAAGCATTTCCAACCCATCAATTTTTTGGCCATTCACCTTTACCCCACTCTCATAGTTTTTTAAGTATGGGCTCACTCTTTTACCTATTTGATGGCAGTAGTAAAGATTTGAATGTTTGGATTGGCATAGCCAATTTGGTTTCTCTTTCAGGCGTTTTAATTGAGTTATTTGCAGATAATAGTTTGTATAAAAGCAGGTTCAATAAGAATGAAGCAGAAGGAAAATGTATCCGTAAAGGAATTTGGGGCTATACACGCAATCCAAATTATCTGGGCGAAATGCTATTTTGGATCGGGCTGTCGCTAGTTGGCTTTGGCGTGACAGCACCATTTTGGACAGCCTTTGGTGCTGTTGGAATGGTGCTGATGTTTTTATTCGCTTCCATACCAATGAAAGAGAATAGGCTATTGTTGACAAGAATAGATTTTATGCAATACAAGGCAGAAGTGCCAATGTTAATTCCAAAGTTGAAGCGAGAATAGTTGCTATTCTGTTTGATGTTAAAGTGGTAGGAATTTACCTTGATGAATTTGGTTTATTATATACAATACATTTACCGCGAATTACTTCGATGCAATTGATTAGCTATTGTCTATTATTCTTTTTTTTGCTGCAGTTTTCTGCATTATCTGCACAAGACGATTGGGTAATAAGTAAAGACAAGGGCAATATTAAAGTGTACACCAAAAGCAGTGTAAACAATAAGTTTAAATCTATAAAAGTAACCTGCGTTACAGTTGGCACAATAGAACAGATTATTTCCATCTTCAAAAATGTAGAAACAAACGCGTCTTGGATCTATTCCTGCAAGAAAAGCTACATGATAAAAATAGTAGATGCCGATAATATTATTTACTACTTGGAATCTGGCGCACCATGGCCAGTAAGCAACAGGGATGCTGTTGTGAATATGAACTTTAGAAAGAGTGCTGACAACCGCAATTTGACAATTACCACCTCCGATAACAAAACAATTTTAGAGCAAAAGAAAGGAATTGTAAGAGTAGCCAGCTTAAGTGCAATTTGGAGTATTGTTGCAGTCGATGACAAAAATATAGCAATTACCTATTACCTTGATGTTCATCCAGGGGGATCGGTGCCTGCATGGGCATATAACCTATTTGTTACAGAGGGCCCCTATAGCACGTTTAAAAAATTAACGGAATTGCTGAGAAATAATTAAGACATTGGATTTAGTTCCTACCCACAACCCTTTCTACATGATTCTTCAAACTCATATTTTTTGACTTAGATGTTCAGTTGTTAACTTTATCTTTAAAATCAGGTAGTGTGATAAGATTGACCTATTTATAGTGACGAAAATTGCAAGAAGAGAGTAGCTTTGATGTGTTTGACACTAAAGGTATTGAGAAAATGAGAGCAGTAGTATATACAGAATATGGTTCGCCCGAAGTGGCGAAGTTAGCGGAGGTGTCCAAACCTGAGCCGAAGGTAAACGAACTCCTGATTAAAGTACATGCTTCTACGGTCAACCGAACCGACTCTGGATTTCGTAGTGCCGAGTATTTCGTTTCGCGATTTTGGAGTGGACTCCTACGACCAAAGTATCAAATACTTGGTTGTGAGTTTGCCGGTGTTGTTGAAGCAATTGGCAAAGGTGTTACTACTTTTAAGGTTGGCGATCGTATTTTTGGTTTTAATGACAAATCCTTTGGAGGGCATGCCGAGTACTCCCCTTCGCAGCGGAGTCTCCCGTTTCGGGGACTCCGCGTAAAACAGAACAAAAAGCGTTGTTAGCATAATTACCTGAGATAAATCGGGAGATAGGTTAAGAAATAGTAAAAAACTAAAGGCGCGGAGTCCCAAGGCGGAGACTCCGGTTGGAATAAAATCAAACAATGAAATTTAAGCTGCTTTTAATCGCTATAGTCTTCAGTCATTTTCTTTTTGGCCAAAACAAATTTCAGGGAATTGACAGCCTCTTTAATGCTTTTAGCGAGCATGGGCAGTTCAATGGAAATGTTTTAATAACTGAGAAAGGAAAGCCAATTTATCAGAAGAGTTTTGGTTTGTCGAATAAAGAGAGCAAAGAAGAATTAAAGGAGAATTCGGTTTCTGAATTGACTTCTTGTGCAAAACAATTCACTGCACTGGCCATTGTTCAACTAAAAGAACAGGGCAAGTTGAATTACGATGATACTATTGACAAACACCTTCCTGAATTAAGAGAATATCACAAAGTAACGGTAAGGCATTTGTTAAATCACACAAGTGGAATGCCCGACTATATGCAGCTAATGGATAGCTTGTGGGACAAGGCGAAGATTGCTACCAATCAGGATATCATCTATTTATTTGAAGCTCATCGCCCCCCATTATTATTTGAACCGAATACAAAATTTGAATTTAGCAATACAGGCTATGTTTTATTGGCGTCTATTATAGAAAAATTGTCGGGATTATCTTATGCCACTTATCTAGATAAAAAATATTTTAAACCACTAAGAATGTCAAACACATTTATGTTCTATCGTAGATATGCGCCAAAAAAAGTTATTAATGATGCTTCTGGATATGTCTACGACTTTAGTTCAAATCGATTTGTATTGGCTAACAACTACAACTACAACTCCAATAAAATAGTGATATGGTTAGATGGGATTGTTGGAGATGGAACAATAAACTCCACCGTTAGTGATTTGGTGAAGTGGGACAGGGCTTTATATCAAAACACGTTAATTACTAAAGAGAGCAAAAAAGACTTGTATGTTCCCGCTACGTTAATGGATGGTACAAAGACTCAATATGGACTAGGTTTGTTTTTTATTAACGATAATACCTTTGGTTATTACGCAAGCAATACTGAGGGGTGGCCTGGTTATGCAACATTTATCGAGCGGCATATCACCAGCGATAAAGTCATCATCATTCACACAAACTATGATGAAATACCGAGATTACTTAATGAATTGAGGCATATTTTGTATAGCGATGATACACGAAAGAAAAACAAGAATTGAAGAATTAGATGAGTTTCCTTTTGTCTGTACTGTCTAGCCTTTCGACCTGACCCCTTAAACGAGTTTCCTTTAATTTCCTGTGTGGTCAGGTCTTACGACCTGACCCTTCAAATCGGTTTCCTTTAAAGGCCAAGGAATTCAGATATTGATGTTGTCTTGAGAAATTTGGTGGCCTGGATTTGCGTTTTCAAAACGTCAGTTCGGAAGGCCGGACGGCACAGGGAAAAAAGCGGACTCTTGAACAGATCCTGTAGGGAATGGCAGCGGGTGATCATCCAGTAAAAATAAATACCATTTGCTTGCGCGGTGTCGTTATCTTGCAATTGTGATCGGACTTGTAAACGGCTATCGCTTTTTCAATCAAATGATCAGGAACGAAAGAAACCGGTTGGCAAACAATAGACTGACCCGATAATTTTATATTTTTACACACGATGCTGTTGTGTGGTAATATAAGCATCATAAAAAAGCTGGTCATTTGAAATACTTCCGCCATTTCATTTTAACTTTTCGTTCAGGTGATAGTACAAAAAATTATACTTTCAACAAGTTTGTACTATTTTGTATATTTCGAACGATGTTAAGTATTTCAAAATCGATCTTCGTGGGTTTACTCTTCTTGTTTCCCACACTCCTTTTGGCACAAGGAGGAGCTGATGTTGTGGTTTCTCAACGGAACGGAATTACAGATATCTTAAAAGTAGCCGAAATAGCTCAATCACAAGAACCTGATCCGGCCAAAGCAGCAAGCCTGAGTTTTTCTAAGCTTAATGATGAAACGTTTATAGATTTTAATGGCTGGTTAAGGTTTAATGTTTTCAATCAAGATGTGAAGGATTCCATTTTTGTTATTCAGGATCGGGCTAATAATAATCCCATCTTTAGTCTTTATCAGAAAAGTGTTGATAGTGACTTGTGGCTTCCTGTTTCAAACAATGGCCACGTTCGTTTTCCTGTTAATGTATTCGGAAGGGCGGTTATAGTGCCTAAGGGAACTACTCGACAATTTCTGCTGAGGTTCGCCAGAAACCCATATGAAAAGATTACCTTCCTAGCTGTTATTCCTTTCCATTTACAGTATGAAGGCGGCAAGAACCACATTTCAATTTTTCTTGCCATTGCCCTGACCATGATAGCCCTTTATCATTTTGCCATCTATCTGCTCAGCAAAGTGAGAATGTACATCATTCATGCGCTCTACTCAATTCTTTTTGTTGTATTTATGGTCACTACAAACCCGTGGCTGTATTATTGGGTAAGCAGCGTTTTTAGTATCAAATTGCTATTTGATATCAATCTCATTTCTTCGGTACTTGTGCTTGGCGCTTACGGGGAATTTGTTTACGTTTTCTTAGATGCAAAGACCCGGTTCCCCCAATTGCGGAAATGGCATTCAGGATTTCTTATTTTAACCATCTTGTCCACCTTACTAATTATTTACATTCAGGTTCGATACAATGCTTTTTTCATTTCACGCGACATTACTGTTGGGTTTTGTCTTCTCTCGTTTACTACAATAACTGCCTTTCTCTTTGTTGCGTTTAGAAAAAACGTAAGAGCAGATTATTTTCTACTTATTGGCTCCTTAGTGCTGTGGAGCAGCATACTGTTTGGCATATATATTCTTTACAAAGAATTCTATACCGATATTTTTCTGATCATCGCTTATGGGACAATTGTCGAAATCCTAATTTTCGCTTTGGGTATCGGGTACAAGTTGCAGCTAGAATCACGGGCAAGAATAGATCAGCAGGTTAAATTTAACCAGGAACTGGAGGAGCAGGTATTGCAACGGACACGCCAGATTCAAGAGCAGAAAGAAGAGATAGTTACACAGAACGAGGAGTTAATCAGTCAACGCGAAGAAATTGCTGCGCAAAACGAGGAACTAATACAAGGGCAAGAAGAGATAGCCGCCCAGCGTGACCAAATGGCCTATCAAAATGTGCAACTGAAAGAGGCCCAGACTATTATTGAAGAACAGAATCAGGATATTCTTTTAAGAAATGTGAATTTGGAGGAGGAAGTAAAAAAGAGAACAAAGGAACTTACCGACTATAATCTTCAATTGGAGCAATTTGCTTTCATTGCTTCGCATAACCTTCGTGCGCCTGTAGCAAGGATCCTTGGCTTGTCGCATTTGCTTACCCGGCAACAGGTAAACCTTACGGAAAAAGAATTGATCATACAGAAAATGATTTTCAGTTGTGCAGAGTTGGACACGATTGTGAAAGACCTCGGACAAATCTTGGAGATACGCGAAAACCTCAGCCAAACAATAACGGAAGTTAATCTTGAAAAAGAGTTAAGTATCACTTTAAATGGCCTCGAAAACGATATTCTGCAATCCGAGGCAGTGATAGATATCAACTTTGAAAAGGTTGATACGGTGCATACCATTCGCCCGTATTTACAAAGCATCCTGTTAAATCTATTAAGCAATGCCATCAAGTATCGTCATCCGGATCGGCCTCCTCACATAAAAATCTCTTCAGCTATTGTCGATAACAAAATAGAAATTGATTTCCGCGATAATGGGTTGGGTATCGACTTGCTACAATATGGAAAAAAACTTTTTAAGCTCTACAGCCGATTTCATTTTCATGTCGAAGGCAAGGGCAAAGGATTGTTTCTGGTGAAAACCCACGTTGACGCAATGGGCGGAAAACTGGAGGTGCAAAGCGAGGTGAATGAAGGAACAGTCTTTAAGATATTCCTAAAAAATAATTAGCCTTTGCTTTCGTCACAAAATATTTAAAAAGATTGACATTCCTGTGTGGTCAGGTCTTACGACCTGACCCTTCAAATCGGTTTCCTTTAAAGGCCAAGGAATTCAGTTATTGATGTTGTCTTGAGAAATTTGGTGCCTGGATTTGCGTTTTCAAAACGTCAGGTCGGAAGACCTGACGGCACAGGGATTTCGTTTCACGGTTTTGGAGTGGACTCCTACGACCAAAGTATCAAATACTTGGTTGTGAGTTTGCCGGTGTTGTTTAAGCAATTGGCAAAGGTGTTACTACTTTTAAGGTTGGCGATCGTATTTTTGGTTTTAATGACAAATCCTTTGGAGGGCATGCCGAGTACTTGGCGATTGCGGAGTCTGATGCCATTGTAACGATGCCATACAGCATAAGCTTTGAGCAGGCAGCGGCAGGTACGGAAGGCTCCCATTATGCATTAGTGGATATCAGAGCAGCTAAGGTTGAACGAGGGCACCGTGTTTTAGTCTATGGTGCAACAGGCCCCATTGGCTCAGCAGCAGTGCAATTGTTCAAGCAGATGGGGGCAGAGGTAACAGCCGTGTGTAATACCAAGAACGTGGAGTTGGTAAAATCAATTGGGGCTGATGATGTCGTTATTGACTACCAAACGCAAGATTTCACAAAGACAGCAGATAAATTCCATTTTATTTTTGACGCAGTTGGAAAAGGTTCTTTTGGGCAGTGTAAGCCTTTACTTACCGAGAAAGGAATTTACATTTCAACGGAACTTGGAAAAAATGCCGAGAACGTTCTGTTGGCTATAACAACACCCATCAGGGGTGGGAAAAAGGTTTTGTTTCCATTGCCAACCATCACAAAAGAAGATGTGCTATTTTTAAAAGAGCTTCTTGAGAAAGGCGAATTTAAACCTGTCATTGACCGGCCCCATACACTTGATCAAATTGTAGAGGCATACAAATATGTTGAGTCTGGGCAAAAAACAGGGAATGTTGTGTTAAAAATAGTAGATTGATACGCAAATCAAAATCCAAGCCACATGCACTACCCACATCTTTTTCAACCGCTCGATTTAGGATTCACCACCTTGAAAAATAGAATCCTTATGGGTTCTATGCATACCGGGTTAGAGGAAAGCAAAAATGGTTTTCAGCGTCAAGCCGCTTATTTTGCAGAACGAGCAAAAGGTGGAGTAGGGCTTATTGTAACAGGTGGCGTGGCACCCAATCGTGCAGGTTGGACTGGCCCGTTTGCTAGTAAACTTTCAACGAAGTCAGAAGCGAAAGAGCACAAGCTCATCACCGATGCGGTGCATGCCGAAGGCGGAAAAATTTGTATGCAGATTTTACATGCAGGGCGGTATGGTTATCACCCCTTGGCAGTTGCACCATCGGCTATTAAATCGCCCATTTCCCCTTTTAAGCCGTGGAAGCTTACAAAAGGCGGCATTCGAAGAACGATTAATGATTTCGTCAATTGCGCAAAGTTGGCTCAAGAGGCCGGGTATGATGGCGTAGAGATCATGGGTTCAGAGGGTTATTTGATAAATCAGTTTATTGTATCGAAGACAAACAAGCGCACCGATGATTGGGGTGGTGCGTACGAAAACAGAATCCGGTTTGCGCTGGAGATTGTACGAAATACACGCGCAGCAGTCGGAAAGAATTTTATTATCATCTATCGATTGTCGATGTTGGATTTAGTAGATGATGGTTCTACGTGGGAAGAGATAGAACATTTGGCCAAAGAGATTGAGAAAGCAGGAGCGACCATTATCAACACGGGTATTGGGTGGCATGAAGCACGTGTACCAACCATTGCCACGATGGTGCCCCGCGGGGGATTTAGTTGGGTGACAAAACGATTGATGGGTAAAGTATCTATTCCGTTAATCACCACCAATCGCATCAACATGCCGGATGTAGCTGAAAAGATTTTGGCGGACGGACATGCCAACATGGTATCGATGGCGCGACCGTTTTTGGCTGACCCTGAATTTCCAAAGAAAGCTATGGAGGGAAGGGCAGATGAAATCAACACCTGCATTGCTTGCAATCAAGCTTGTTTAGATCACGTGTTTAAACGGAAGACGGCCAGTTGCATGGTGAACCCAAGGGCTTGCAATGAGTTGACGATGTCGATTACACCAGCAACCGCTAAAAAGAAAATTGCCGTAGTGGGTGCCGGGCCTGCGGGCTTGTCGTGTGCGGTTACCCTAGCACAACGCGGCCACGAAGTACATTTGTTTGAGGTCCAAGCTTCCATTGGTGGGCAGTTTAACATTGCAAAAGAAATTCCGGGTAAAGAAGAGTTTCACGAGACGCTGCGATACTATAAAAAGCAGATGGAGCTGAACAAGGTGCAGATTCATTTGAATACTTTGTTCAATGAATCGCAGGCTAACGACTTTGCAGAAATTGTGGTAGCCACAGGTGTCACTGGCCGGAGCATAAACATTGAAGGGATTAAGCATCCGAAAGTATTGAGTTACACAGATGTAGTGTTACACAAAAAGCCGGTGGGCAAGAGAGCCGCTATAATTGGTGCGGGTGGAATTGGTTTTGATGTGGCCGAGTTTCTCACCCATTCGGAAACGATGGACGTGAAGACCTTTATGAAAGAGTGGGGAGTCGATATGGATTATCAATCGGGTGGTGCCCTTTTAAAAGGTGCATCGGTGAAAACCCCAAGGGAAGTATTTTTGTTACAACGCAAAAAAGGTAAACTCGGTGAGCGCTTGGGAAAAACCACCGGTTGGATTCACCGCTCTGCGTTGAAAATGAAAAAGGTAAAAATGATGGACGATGTCACCTATCAAAAAATAGATGATGCCGGGTTGCACATCACCGTGCAGGGCGTACCTCAATTATTGGAGGTGGACAACGTGATCATTTGCGCTGGCCAGATTTCAAACAATCAACTTTTTAACAAATTGAAAGAAACACATACCAATGTTCATCTAATCGGTGGCGCGTTGGAGGCAGGAGAGTTAGATGCCAAGCGTGCGATTGAGCAGGGGGTTAAGGTAGGGATTGCATTGTAAGTGTTAGTTTAACTATGCTTGTTAAAAAACTCGCAGCACCTTTAATCAACGAGAAGTTACTGCAACAGGCAGAGCATTGCTACATCGCTTCGGCTTCTATCTCAGAGGCAGGATTTGATTTTGTCCGTAGCCGGATTCCGCCCAAATGTAAAATGGATATAGTGACAGGATTGGATGTGCCTACGTCACCACAAGTACTCAGACGGATTTGGAGAAACTATCAAGGGAGAATTACGCTGAACGTGTATACCCGCAATGTATTTCACTCGAACGTGTACATTTTCGATTTGCCCTTTCGCAAAGCGGTGGCTTTTATTGGCTCCGGAGATTTTACGCTGGAGGGCCTCAAGGATCGGGAAGAACTCTTTTATAAGATCACCGATGCCAAGCAGATCGAAGAACTGAAGTCGTGGTTTACCGGCTACTTTGAGTTTGCTGAGCCATTGAACGAGGCGCTGATTCAGGAGTATGAATTGCTATATCCATCCATCAAGCAGCGAGAAATTGCTTCGCGGCAAGAGAAAGAAGAATTTGTTTCGCTTACTACTGCCGGATTTAATTGGGAGACCATCAAGTTTAAAAACCAATTTTTTCAAAAGGCACATTACCTCACGTTTGCCAATGACAGGGCACACTTGACTACACAAGAGGTGGTTGCGCAGCGCGAAGAGGCGCGAAACAAACTGGTTCAATTGCATTATGCCATCAAAGAGCATGTGCATAAACTGAATTTGTTTGAAAACGCAGATATTAATTGTCTTGTCAGCAGTGTTGATCCAACTCACTACTCTAACAAGAAGGTAAGGAGCCTTTCGATTAGTTATGGAAGGGGAGAAGCTGAGTTGAAAAAGATCAATCAAGAGATTAAGTTGGAGGATGTAGTTCAGTTTCAACTAAGCATCAAGCCACAATCGATAGAAGTATCGTTGTATTGTGGAATAGGAAAAGGCAAAGTAGATCGCGAATATGTGAAGGACAAGATGTTGGAAGAGGAATACCGGAATCAGTTCTTTAAATTATCAACTGGGTTAGGTGCAGGGTATTGGATTGAAGTGATGGGGGAGAAGCGAAAAGTCGAAACCTTTCAACAGGCAGAGATGCTGGCGGAGTTTACAAAGTCTGATGATTGGCGGTATTACGCTTTTAATGTTGGTAAAAAATATTCACCGGGCGATCCGGCCATTAGTTCGGACAACATTAGCAAAACGATAATGCAGGAGTTTGATAAACTTGTTTTGCTCTACTCGCACTTATTGAAAGTTTGAACGCTTAGCTTTAATTACACCCTGCCAAATTTTGGCGAGCCCATTCGCTGGGATTGGGTATATTTTAATTCAATTAATTGGTTATGTCAGTCAGATTAAAGCAATTATACAACGTCAGATTGTCTCGTCCTGCAATAGATTTACACGATTTAATGTGTAAACAAGATGAGAAAATCAGAAAAAACTGTTTAAGAGCGAGAAGCTATGATAGCAGCGTATTTGTTGGGCGATACCACGTATCGTAAATTAGGGGTCAAATATGGGGTTGACTTCAGAGCCATCTATCATTGGGTAACAAGATTTCAAGGAAAACCAATGAAGAAAATAAACCCCAAAATCAAATCAGTTGATGAACTTGCGCAGGATGATTTGCCTACTAATTTAAAGCAATTACAGGAAGAACTTCGCAAAGCAAAGCTGCACAACAAGTTGCTCAATGCTATCATTGACATTGCCGAGGGGCGACTTAAAATCGATATCCGAAAAAAGCCTGGCACCAAGCAGTAGAGCAGGTAGGACAAAGTACGCCTCGTTGTATAAACGAGCTTTGTTGCATTGTCATCCGAGTAAATTATAAATTGAGAGAGGGAAAGCGCGGAGGGGGTGGCTTTGAGAGTCCAAAAAAATCCTCTTGAATGAGTCAGAATACCAATATTTTTCAAAAGCTTAATTTTAGTCGGATGACAGTAATTCTATTGCATGATTTGGGTTGAAATTGTTGCGAATAATTTCCTATTTTGTATTGGTTCAGACAACCCTGTTTAGTATTCACGTAGCATTTTTATACTATGAACATTTTTGTAGCCCGTTTAAATTTTAAAACCAGACGCGAAGATCTGGAGGCAGCTTTTGCAAAATTTGGTCAGGTAACCTCCGCAAAAATTATTAAAGATCGTGACACTGGCCGATCGAAAGGTTTTGGTTTTGTAGAAATGGCAAACGATGCAGAAGCCCAAGCTGCTATTGCCGCACTTAACGAAACAGAACTGGATGGCCGAGCGATAGCGGTAAAACCCGCCAATCCGAAAACCGAAGGCGGGGGAGCAACCCAGGCACAACAATCCTGACAACCTTAACAGTTATATTTGAAGCGAGGGGAAGCCTTCGCTTTTTTATTTTTCTTAGACAACTATGACAAAATCGTTTACTATCGACCGGCAAAAAATAATTGGTTTTGTGGCTGGCCCGCTTGTGTTTTTTATTTTGAATCCACTCATTCCCGATTCGTTTATATCGCCCACAGCAGGTAAAGTTCTGTCGCTGGCTGCTTGGATTATCATTTGGTGGATGACGGAAACAGTACCCATTGCCATTACAGCTTTGTTGCCGTTGGTGTTGTTTCCGTTTATGGGAGTGATGAAGATGAGTGAGGCTGCAGCACCCTATGCAAATCCGATTGTGTTTTTATTTATGGGTGGATTTATGATTGCCCTCGGTTTAGAAAAACATCGGCTGCACGAACGGGTAGCCCTCAACTTGATTAAGATCACTGGTACTTCGGGTAACGGAATAATTTTAGGGTTTATGATCTCTACAGCTTTCATTAGCATGTGGATAAGCAACACCGCTACCGCCATGATGATGCTGCCCATTGTGCTTTCAGTCATTAACTTATTAAAGAGTGAACCTTCCGCCTCGCACGAGTTACTTCCAAAGGGCGAACGAAATTTTGCAATTGGGTTGTTGTTGATTGTAGGCTATGGTTCTAGTATTGGCGGCATCGGCACCATCATCGGCACGCCACCCAATGTGGTGTTTGCGGGGTTGCTTGACCAATTCTATCATCGGAAACTGGATTTTGGAAAATGGATGCTCGTGGGTGTACCCATCATGGTTCTGTTACTGACTTCTATGTATTTCTTGATCACGAGAATTTTGTTTAAAAATGGAATCAACAAAGTGAGAGGCAGCGATGAACTGATCAAATCAAAATTACTGGAATTAGGCAGATTGCGTAAGGAAGAAAAACTGGTAATGGCGATTTTTGGCATCACCTGTCTGCTTTGGATTTTTCAGCAGCCGATCAATATTCTTTTGAAAAAAGAAATGCTGAACGACACGAACGTAGCTATGCTGGGAGGTATTCTAATGTTTATTGTGCCGGTAGATTGGAAGCAGATGAGTTTTTTGTTGAAGTGGACCGACACAGAGAAGATGGCTTGGGGCATTTTGATTTTATTTGGAGGTGGTTTGTGTCTGGCTCAAGGTTTGTCAAGTGCGGGTATCATACAAGCGGTGGGCGCAAAAATTGCCGCGAGCAGTCCTTCTGTTAATTGGTTAATTTTTGGGTTGATAGTAGCTGCTGTTTTTATTACCGAGCTCATGAGCAACGTGGCACTGGTCCAAATCTTTTTACCTGTGGTGTTTGGTATCGCTACCAACCTTGGCATCGACCCTATTTTGATGGGCATGCCCGTGACTATTGGTGCCAGCATGGCGTTTATGTTTCCGGTAGCGACTCCACCGAATGCCATCGTATTTAGTAGCGGTCATATGAAAATGAAGTACATGATGAAGGCCGGCATTTGGCTCAACATTATTTCAATTACACTAATTTATTTGGCTTCGGTTACGTTGATGAGGTGGGTGTATGGTTAGTGGATTTTTGTTATTAAAAGCGAACTGTTATCTTTCCTTTTGGTAGAGTGTTAAGTTTTTAATCCAAAATAAACCCCGTTATTTCAAAATTGAATTTCGAAATTACGGGGTTTCCCTTTTACAAATTAGGTAAAAACTTTTTCAAGAAGTCTGTTAAGGAACAAATTCTCACCCCTTGTCCATTCAAGTAACTTTCGGACGAAGGCGTGATTACAAATCCATTTTTACATTTCAAGTCGTGCAAACCAATGTAAAATCCTTTTGATAGTACAGGTGCGTTGCTGAATTTTATTTCTACGCAGGCGATCACCTTATTCCCTTTTTCGATCACCACATCCGTTTCGGCACCATCGTGCGTCCGGTAGTAATACATTCTCAAGTGGTCGGGTTTTGAATTGTAGATTTGTTCAATCACATATCCTTCCCAGGAGTTACCCACGATCACATTTGATTTTAAATCTTCGATATCATCGAAGTGCAATAGACGATGTAGCACTCCTGAATCTCTCAAATAAAGTTTGGGTGACTTGATCAGTCTCTTTTTTGAGTTATGCGAATAAGCTGGTAACCGATGGATGATGAAAGCGCCCTCCAAGAAATCAAAGTACCGCGAGGCTGTTGGGCCCGTAACACCCAACGACCGACTGAAATTCTCAACCTGTAAAATATTACCATGAAAGTGAGCAATCATCGTCCACATTTTTTGCATGACACTTCTGGTAAAATTGATGTTGTAAATCAAGTTTAAATCTCTTTCTAAATAGGACTTGATAAAAAAATCTAACCATTGAATTGAACTAACCGCTGCCCGTGGCGAATAAGCAGAGGGAAAACCACCCCTAAACCAATGTTTTTCTACCACAGGCGTGGTGCCTGTTTCTAAAAGTGAAAAGGGGGATAGTTCAACATAAGCAATTCTTCCGGCCAACGATTCAGAGGCACCTTTTATGAGTTCGGGAGAGGCAGAGCCTGTTAATATAAACCGACCTGCCATCCGCCTTTCGTCAATCAGCGGACGAAGTAGTTGGAAGAGCTCTGGCATAAATTGTACCTCATCAACGATAATACATTTATCATGATGTTGAGCAAGGTATGATTCGGCATCTTGTAACTTAAGCCTATCAGTTGGTCTCTCTAGGTCTAGGTATAGAATCGGCTTTTTGACAATAAGGGCGAGCTGCTTTACTAAAGTAGTTTTGCCCACTTGCCTCGGCCCTAGCACACAAACTGCCGGAAAATGCTTTATCAGTTGCAGCAATTGCTTTTCTAACTTCCTTTTGATCATGCTACAAAAGTAAAAATTTAACCCCGTAATATCAAAATGCAATTTTAATATTACGGGGTTTTAATTTTCTTTATTTTAGCCGTTTCTTCTTATGGAATAAACATCTTATTCTGCGCCAGGCAGCCACTTAATTGGCGGTACACTTTTTTGATGGCTTCTTGTGAATGATCTCCGTTCAGTGATTTGATAATTCGGTCGGAGAGCGAGCCTTCTGTTAGAATAACGGATAGCTCAGGCTTCCATTTTTCCAAAGCCGTATTGCCAGATGCAATCAATCGGTCAATGATCTTCTGCCAAACATCTTTTGTGGTACATGGAGCGGTAATGCCAAAAGCATGGAGATATTCCAGCGAATCGATTTGCGTCTTTAGTCCTTGAATGATAGATCGATTAAAAATAGTTACCAGGTTATCGGTCTTGAACTTCATTTGCTCTTCGAGTGAAATGAATTTTTCGTTCACTAGCGCCTTCAATGTTTCGATCACTAATTCAATGATGGCCATGTCTGCCGAGGGACATTCTTGTACATCCATTACTCGGATTTCAATGGAACCTCGATCAAAACGAGGAATTGCACCCCTGGAGTTTACCCAAATCGGATTTAAGATGTTTGCCTTGTCATACACGGCAATATCGGATTTGATCTTCTCGTAGATTGAGTTCAAATAATTTCTTTTCGAAAAAATGGCTTCGGGTATTACTTTGCCTGTGATGGATGGAATTTTGGCTTGATTCGTTTTATAAAAATTCAAACGTGTATCAAGCACGCCTGTCAATTTCCCATCAAATATGGGCGAACTGGCGCACAAGGCAGGTAGCAGTGGCAAGATTAATCGAACGGCTGCATGTAGCTTTGCGAATTCTTCGTCATCGTAAAACGGTAAGTTTAGATGAGTGCTTTGTAGGTTTGACCAACCATGCCCTTTGGTATCGAAGATGGTGTCATACAATTCATACACTTCGTTACTGTCGTGTGGCCACAGTTTTGTTTCCTTTAGTGGATCCATAAACGGATGGGCTGCTGTGGGCATCAGCATGGCATTGTGCTGTCCGAGTATGGCGTTGATTCTTTTGATGTCGTCTGCGAAACCATTTTCCAGTGCATTGAAATTTAACTCTGGCCTGGTGGATTTTAGTTCAATCACATGCAGTACCAATTCGTTTGACCACGTAACGATCCCATTCTCAAAGTCGCTGCCATACTCACCCAATTCATGTTTGAGCACTTCATCGGTGATGGGCTTCACGGCCAATGTATCTTTGTCTACCATCATGTACTCCAGTTCGATGCCGTAGCCTTGGAATAAGTGAATGCGAGAGGGTTGGGTCATTTGTCAGCTTTTATTTTGTTCAAAAATACTTCCATAATTGTATCGTACAATTTGTCTTTCAGTATTTTGTCTTCAATGCCTGCATCGATATTCGGATTGTCATTGATCTCAATTACATAAAATTTGTCATCAATTTCTTTCATGTCAACTCCGTACAGGCTTTTGCCAATGAGTGAAGTGGCCTTCAGGGCTGTCTTTAATAAGCCGGAAGGTGCTTGGTCAATGGCAATACACTCTACTTCGCCATCTCTCGATTTTTCTTTGTTCGCATTCCAGTTAACAATCTGCCAGTGGTGCGAAGCCATAAAGTATTTACACACATAAATAACCTGGCCATCAATGATCCCAACTCGCCAGTCAAATGGGGTTGGTAAAAATTCCTGGGCAATGAGCAAGTCTGATTTTTCAAACATGCTTTCTCTCACGTTCTTGAACTCTTCCAATGACTCAATTTTAAAAACGCCTTTCGAGAATGCGCCATCCGGCTGTTTCAGGATAAAGGGGAAAGCCATCTTTTCTGATAGTTTGTCGCAGTTTTCTTCAGAAATTACGAAAGACTTTGGTGTGAGAATTTTGTGCGCGCTCAATAATTCATGCATATATACCTTGTTGGTACATTTCAAAATCGACTGAGGGTCATCCATGACTACTAATCCAAGCGATTCTGCTTTCTTGGCAAATCGAAAGGTGTGATGATTGACGTTGGTTGTCTCTCTGATAAAAAGTGCATCGTACTGGATCAGCTGATCGAAATCATTTTTGGTGATGAACTCGGTATTGAACCCTGATTCCAGTGCGGCTTTGTAAAATCTTTTCAATGCCCGGTCATCGGAGGGAGGATTCTTGTCGTCCGGGTTGACGAGAATAGCGAGATCGTATTTCTTTTTATCCGGTTTATAATCGCGTTTGCGATGCAGGTATTTTTCCAGTGCTTGTGCCAACAAAGGCTTGTCAGACTCAGGTACTTCTTTGATGCTGATGGGCTTAATATTGTGCAACACCCATTTGTGTTTTCGGGCGAAAGATGCGCGCAGCGAGGGGGCTTGTACCAACTGAAAGAGTTGCAAGGCCAGTCGGTTTAAGTGCTCGGCCTGCGCATTTCCAAAATAGATATTAAATTCTACTTGCTGGTAGGGTTCATTTTTAAATGTGCTTTGAATCAGCTCGTCAAAATCTTGAGAGTCATCGCGCAAGATAGATGGAAAGCGAAGATCCTGAATGGTTGATACGCCAGGAAGTACTTTGTGATTTCGAGCTTCTGCCAGAAGGGAAACATAGTAGCCTTCGCTTTGGTATTGATACGACTTACATAGGTTAATGACCTTTAGATTTTTTACCGATTGATAGGCCTCCTCAGAAATATATTTATCAGGCGTTATTACTTCCACATCTTCCACATTAAACTTCCACGACTCTGGTTTTTCAACTACAATGAGCTTGGGCATAGTTCAAATTTGAAAATGTGATGAGTTGTAGATTTGAAAATTGACCTGGTTAAAATTAGCAGGGTATTCTTTTGAAAAGACTAATTTGAAAATTGAGCAATTACGCCTCGTATCATTTTCAAATTTATAAATTTTCAAATTTTCAAATCCCGGGATCATTTTTTTGGTTCAATGACAAGTAAGTTAGCATCATAGGTGACAATCCCCAGCATAATGCTGTTGATCAGTCGATCAAAGCTGACGCTGTAATACTGGCTTTGTAATGGATTTGGGTTCATGGGATCTGCCAGATAAATTGTATTAGTAGCTTCTTCGTAGCCGTTGATGATTACAAAGTGCCCCACAGGCTCGCCTTTGATGCTATCATATTTGTTGGTAGCAGGTATCTCACGCTGTGTGCCATACAAATAGGTGGCGCTTAATCCCGTAAGTACGGGAGTAGATTTTTTTAAGTACTTCTTCAGAAGATGCTGATCTAGTTCGGTTTGCTGAATGGTGCCACCAGATTCAATAAACTTGATATAGGCTTTTGAGGCTACTAACAATTTTTTACTTCGAAACTTATACCTCATTTGCTTTTTGAGGTTATCGATCATTTTGTTTTGCGAAAGCGAAAACCAGGAAGGATCGAACACATTCAAATTGTAAGTATAAATATGTGCCTTGTAGCCGCGTTTCAACGCGTGATTGCCAAGCATGACAGCCAGTGTGCCTCCTGTTTTGAGGCTTTTTACTTCATTGACTACATCCTTTAGAGGAATATTGTCATGATAATATTGGTAGATGGCATGCAGGCAGGTGGGGCCACAAGTGATGTCGTCTGGCTGAGCCTTGATATCGAAGTTCAGGAACAGTGCCTGACGATCAAACATATTTAAAAAGTTTGGTGATCAGTAAGTCAAATACTTCCACTAAGATTAGTGCGATGATGATCCATTCTAAGATGCTACTTTCGCGTTGGTTAGAGATTTCCCGAAATACACTCAAGTTATCCTCTATAATTCGGAGTGTATATTCAATTTCACTAAAACGTATGCGCAAATCAAAGTGTTTCATCAGACCTTTGTGGAGCTTATCCAGGTATTCGTCATCCCACACTTGCTCGGGTGCATCAAAAATGTAGATGTTATCGGCAATATCGTTTTGGGTGTTCAAAGCTTTGCCAATGAACTTGATCATATCTTTGCGATTGATACTAAGTTTGCCTGTTCGCTCAAGGTCGCGGGTAAATCCCTTTATTTCGGTAAGAAGATTTTCGGTTACATTGTGGTAGTAGTCGAGTGCAACAGATTGGGCTAGGTTGAACATTGCAATTCGCACGACTTTGACATCGAGATGGTCGACAATGAGTTGATCAAATTCAAAGTCCATTTCTCCTTCCTGCACACTGATTTCGTGGTCATCGCGCAGCCAATTGTTGTTAGGGTCTTTAAGGTAAGGCTGAATTGCCTTTACGGCAATTTTAATTTCTTCTTCGGAATGCCCAGAGAAAACGATGACTCCATAGTTGAAGTAGTACTGATGACGGTCGTTTCCAAACGCGTACAACAGCTCAGTAGAAGATTCAGAAGCTGTTTTTACCTCCAAAAATGCTTTGATGCCTTTGATGTCAAGCTGATTGGCCACCAAAAGGGCCGACAGTTTTATAGTCTTTTCCATAACAAGTAAACCAAAGTTACGATGATTTTATGAACCGTGCGAAGAGGTGCATCTCTGACAAAAAAATGACCCAATTGGGTAGGTTAAATCTCGATTAAATCTTAGCCAAGAAATCGGGCTTGAACCTAAATTGAGCATATTTGAGGTAAAATATAGATATCTATGAAAAAGTTTTTTGTGTTGATTTTAGCGACTTGTTTAGTGTTTACCCAGTCTTTCGGTTGGGGAGTAACGGGACATCGTGCGATTGGCCTTGTGGCTGAAAAGCACCTTTCGGCAAAGGCGAAGAAGAAATTGAAACTACTCATGGGACAGGAATCCCTGGCGATGATGAGTACCTGGATGGATGAGATTAGATCTGATTCTTCCTATAATTACACGGCAGACTGGCATTGGGTGACCATTGAAACGGGAACGAACTATTCGGACTCACCGAAGAACCCCAATGGCGATGTGATTATGACGTTGGAACGATTGATTGCCGAATTGAAAACCAAAAAGCTGGATCGAAAAAGGGAAATCGAGCATATCAAAATGATAGTTCATCTCGTGGGAGACATTCATCAGCCTTTGCATGTAGGTTGCTGTGACGACCGCGGGGGCAATAGCGTGAAAGTAAAATGGTTTCGGAATGAGACCAACCTGCATAGTGTCTGGGACAGTAATATGATTGATGATACTAAGCTAAGTTATACCGAATTGGCAGGCGCGCTGGAAGAACCAACTGCGGAGGTGTTAGCGCGGTGGCAAAAGGCAAGCGTGAGAGACTGGGCAACAGAGTCGATGACTTACAGAAAGCAAGTGTACGCAGTTGGCGATGGCAATTTGAGTTTTAAATATTCTTATAAAAACTTAGATGCAGTGAAACTTCGCATTGAGCAGGCCGGTATTCGATTGGCTGGCGTTTTGAACGAAATTTACAAATAGAAAAAATGAAGAAGTTGTGCCTTTTCACTTTTGCTTTTTTTCATCTTTCCTACGTTGCCTTTGCGCAACGGCCAAACCAAGAACAACAAATTATTCAACTTTCAAAAAGGAAATTTGAATGGTTAGTCACTAAAAATATTGATTCTTTAAAAATGATATTGGATGATCAAGCCAAATATGTACACTCCAACGGATGGATTCAAACGAAGCAGGAGGTGTTAGATGATGTAGTCAGCGGTAAACTTGACTATCGGGAAGTGACTGTTAGCGAAGCAAACGTACGAGTGTATCCGGGTCTGGCCATTTTGCTTGGGAAAGGAAAGTTTTCGGGCATCGTTAATACGAATCTATTTTCTATAGAACTATTGTATACCGAAGTATACGTGAAAAAAGGAGAGAAATGGCTATTGACTTCTCGTCATGCCAATAGAATGTAGGATTTTTTAGGGCTTAGCATGGAACAAAAGAATAACCCGTTACATGGGAAAACATTAGAGATGATCTTACAACATTTGGTAGATCTCTACGGATGGAAAGATTTGGGCATTATTATCAAAATAAATTGCTTTAATTATGATCCTAGCATTAAATCTAGTTTGACTTTTTTAAGAAAGACGCCTTGGGCGCGCAAGAAAGTGGAGGATTTGTATATTGATTCACTCAGGTGATTTAATATTCAAAATTTGCTATTTCAACATTTAGACTTTAACATTTTTCTTCCACCACCATTGAAACACCACGAGCCCCCAAATCCGTGCATGGATATCCCCGGGATTTGATGAAAAAAGTTGCTTCTTCAATTTTTCGATTTCGGTATAGAAAAAAATACCTTGTTCTTCGATAAGTTTTTTAGAAAGCAGGTCATCGACTATCAATGATTTCATTTCGGTTCTAAACCATTTGAGTAGGGGAACTTCAAATCCTTTTTTGGGTCGATTATAAAGCTGAGATGGCAATAGCTCTTTGAAGGTATCTTGTAAAATTCGTTTTCGAATTTTTGAGTTAATTTTAAAATCTCCGGGAAGTGAGAATATAAAGTTAACCACTTCGTAATCAAGGAATGGAACGCGAACCTCTAAACCGTTGGCCATACTCATTAAATCAACTTTGGTGAGCATATCATTTGGCAAGACCAGGTTCATGTCCGTTAGCAGTACATCATTGATGGCGGCATCTGAGGGAATTGTTTTCAGGATTTCGGACTTGCGGCCATTATATTCCTCACTTTGAAATTTTTCCTTGCTTGCGCTGCTGAGCAATGAGTGAACTTCGTTTTCATTGGCGAACTGTGCCCAATACCAATACCGCTCCTGGGGAGAAAGCTTCATGCCTTCACCAAATCTTTTTAGTTGACGAATTTTATTGTTGATGAGACTATTACGGGACGAAGGAAAGGCGTTCCAAACGGGTAATAAATGCTTGGCAATATTTTCTTTTAATCCGGGTTTAAATGATTTTAGAAAAGCCTCATGCTTATTGTAGCCGGCCAGTAGCTCATCGGCTCCATCGCCTGATAATGCAACAGTAGTATGCTTGCGTGTTTCCTGACTTAGAATATAAACCGCTATGGCAGACGAATCTGCAAAGGGCTCATCGATATAATCTAATATGGAATGCACATGGCGATATAAATCGTCATTCGTCAATGAGAAAACCGTGTGTTCGGTGTTGAAATGCTTGGCCACCAGACGGGCATACTCGGTTTCATCAAAAAAGGCTTCGTCACGAAACCCGATAGAGAATGTGTGCAGATCAGGTTTGTGTTTGCTCGCCAAACCAACGATCACCGATGAATCAATCCCTCCGCTTAGAAAGGCACCCAGCGGAACATCAGCAATCAATCTTCGTTGTACGGATGCCTCCAGCAACGATTGAAGATTTTTCTTCGCATCATCGTAAGAAATGTGGTTAAGCGAATTTCTTTCGTAGGGAATTTTGTAGTAGCAACCAACAGTGAAATGCTTTTTGCCGATAGTCGCATAGTGCCCCGGCAGTAGTTTTTTGACATTTGTAAAAATGGTGTCCGGAGCGGGAATGTAGTTCAATTGCAGATAGGTATTCAGGGAAGAATAGTCTAATGTCTTTTCAATTCCATACGCCAGAATGGATTTCATTTCCGATGCAAAGAGGAATTTGTCTTCGTCAAACAAATAGAGCAGTGGCTTGATGCCGTAGCGATCACGCGCTACGAAAAAGGTTTGTTCTTGTTTGTCATAAACACAAAATGCAAAGAACCCATTCAGTTTGTTAAGACACTTTTCTTTTTCGAGTATGAATAGCTTCAATAAAACCTCTGTATCGGATTGTGTTGTAAATGTTACCCCTTTGGTCTCTAGTTCTTTTTTTAATTCTTGGAAGTTAAAGATCTCTCCATTGAAGATAATGGCGTATCGTTGTTCTTTATCCCACATGGGTTGATGAGCAGCGGCACTCGTATCAATGATAGAAAGCCTTCGATGTCCTAGACCAACAAACTGATCGGTATAAAGACCTTGGTGATCAGGCCCTCTTTTACTTAATGCGGCTGTGGCAGCTGTGACATTGATAAGATTGAATTTGCCGACTAGGTTGAATGCAAATATTCCGGTAATGCCGCACACGCTGATTCAAAATTCAAGAATGAAACCAAGTACGTTGACAAAACGATTAGGGAAGTTTTGCAATGGAAATGTTTTTAAACCACACTTCGCCACCGTGATCTTGCAGACAGATATATCCTTTCTTGGCAGCGCCATAGCCGACCGCTTCGTTCCATTTGCTGGTTGCCTTTCGTTTTTTCCAATCTTCCGAACCGAGCTCGTATTCGACCACTTTTGTATTGTTCAGCCAATATTCAACATGGTTGCCGTTAACGATGATCTTCGAAGAATTCCATTCACCCACCGGATTAGGTTTTGCATCTGGAGCTGTGTACATCCCATAGTCGGATGCAGTTTTCTGCCAGTCTTCGATTTTGCCGGGATACCCCACATCATCCAGCAGTTGGTACTCTGGGCCACTTAAATAGGGCTCATCAAATTCTTCTGTCACCCGAAACATCACGCCACTGTTTCCCTGTGGCGAGATCTTCCACTCCCAATTGAGTTCAAAGTTTGCATATTGATCAACTGAGATCAAGTTAGCACGTTTTTCATTCCCGTCAAATGGCTTGCAATGGAGTGTGCCATCGGCTGCCACTTCCCAGCTATTGTTCTCTTTGTCTTTGAAGAATCGCCAACCGTCTAAATTTTTGCCGTTGAAGAGGTTAACCGCGTTTTCGTTTTCTGTAGTTTTTGGCTGGCAACAAAAAAGAATTGTGCCAACTAGCAGGACCAATGAATGGTGTCGTAGTTTTCTCATTGGGTAAAGTTGGCAAAATCTTGGTCGGGTTCAAAATTGTTTCTTTTGAGTAAGGGAGTTCGAGCGATTGCCTCAACGACTAGTGCCGAGCCTTTGAGATCCTTGGTAATTTTATGTTCCCAAAATCGTACTACAGTCCAACCGAGTTCCTCCAGTCGTTCATTGACTTCATCATCGCGCTGTATATTCCGTTCAATTTTGGGCAGCCAGAAGCCGCGGTTAGTTTTTATTTTTTGTTTCTTTTCATCCCAACGATGGCCGTGCCAGAATTCTCCGTCTACAAAAATAACTAATTGATATTTTGAGATCACAATGTCGGGCCGACCGGGTAGTGCTTTCACGTCAATGCGATAGCGATAGCCGCGTTTCCACAATTCTTTCCGAAGCAAGATTTCTGGTTTAGTGTTCCGAGACTTAATTTTACTCATAAGCCTTGATCGATTTTCTGTGGTGTAGAAACCGGCTGCCTCTTCAAATCGAGGGACTTTGATCACTTTTTGATTGTAATTCTTCACGTTAGAAAACAAATCTAAACCGCTTATTGTCACTAAACTATGACAAAAACCGAAATTTAAATTATTGGCATTAACGACATTTTATTTGCATATATGACAACATTTTGTCATATATTTGAATGATGAAGCAAACAGATTGGAATGAGAAAGTAAAGCGACTTCTCAAATCAGAATTGGTAAAGAGAGGCATCACTACAGAAAATTTGGTTGATCTGCTGAACCATATTGGGGTAAAGGAGACTAAAGCGAGTATTGATAGCAAGATTAGTCGAGGCACTTTCGGTGCAACTTTTTTGATTCAATGCCTTCAAGCAATTGGGTGCAAAAATTTTGTTCCTGAAGTGGAGGCAAGTATGATCATCGCTGCGGAACCCGAGTCAGTTTACAAGAAAGCAAAGAAGAATAAAGTTAAAGAGTATGCAAGAAGTTAGGTTCATTGATCTATTTGCCGGCATAGGCGGCTTACGTTTGGGGTTTGAGGAGGCTTTTAAATCAAAGGGCTTGAAACCAGTATGTGTCATGACCTCAGAAGTAAAGCCGCATGCGCTGAAAGTGCTACAACACAATTTTTCCCACGACTTTTTGGTGGGCGATATTACAAAAGTAAAGAACAACCAAATACCCGAGTTTGATTTTCTGCTTGGCGGATTCCCCTGTCAGCCATTTAGTGCGGGCGGAAAAAGACATGGCTTTATTGACACGAGAGGTACTTTATTTTTTGAAATTGAACGAATTATTGCGGCAAAAAAACCGTATGGTTTTGTTCTTGAAAACGTAGAGGGTCTTGTTAAACATGACCTGGAGGAAAAAAATGAACCGATTGGGAAAACGTTGCGTGTGATTTTAGAAAAGCTACAGGCTTTAGGATATTGTGTTACGTGGAAGGTTTTAAATTCCGCCAATTTTGGTTTGCCTCAAGCACGGAAAAGGGTTTTTATAGTTGGTACGTTGGATCGCGAAGTTAATTTGGTAGGATTTGAAAAAAAGCATCAATCGCTTAGCGCAATTCTCGAGAAGGGTTTACCAACGATGCAGACAAAATTTACAAAACTGCTATTGAAACATTTCTCTTTACCCGATCTATTTGGTAAATCTATTAAGGATAAGCGTGGAGGAGATGACAACATTCACAGTTGGGATATTGGTTTGAAGGGAGTTGTCTCTAAAGAACAGTCCATTTTGTTGAGTAAGTTGTTTAGAGAGAGAAGAAGAAAACACTGGGCAAAAGAAATTGGTATCAAGTGGATGGATGGTATGACGTTGACCCTAAAGCAGATCAAAACGTTCCATGAGTCACCAAAGCTGAAAGAGATGTTGGATGATTTGGTTCAAAAGGGATATCTCAAATTTGAGCATCCCAAAAGTTTAATCAGTGAAGAGACTATCTTTGGCTCAAAAAATTATAGGTTGGAAAACAAAGCTTTAAAACCTGGGTATAACATTGTAACAGGTAAACTTAGTTTTGAAATCAATAAAATTCTGGATCCGGATGGAATTGCACCAACACTAGTTGCAACCGACATGGCTCGTTTAGTTGTACCTGATGGAGAGGGCTTAAGAAGAATGACTTTACGCGAAGGGCTTCGACTTTTCGGCTACCCTGAGTGGTATCAAATGCCTGTAAAATTGGAAGAAGGCTTCGACCTGCTTGGAAATACTGTAGCTGTGAATGTGGTACAAGCAATTGGAGAGAGACTAGCAGAAATCTATCAGCCTGACTATGCAATTATGAAATCAGAACCAGTTTTTTCTTTGTAATTTTTTAATACTTTTTTTAACCAATGCGCATTGTAGTGGTGTGTTTTTGGGTACTGATACCTCGTTTCATTCAGTGCCGAAACAAAATCGCTTTTTGATGCAAAGGCTTTGAATTTTGATTTCTCAGAGTACCAGATGATTGGTCGTATGTTGTAAATCACTTTTTTTTTCTCTTGTACTTTGAGAGGATAAGTCGAGCTACCACCGGCAAGTTCCCAGATTTTCTTTAGCCAAATATCTTTAATGGTTATCTCGGAGCCATTCATTTGGTAGGCGATTATTAGATAATCTGAATCCAGCCGATGTGCATTTTCAAGAAGAGAATTACAGTAAGAATCAAAATTAGCAAGATCAAATCCGGGACCTCTATTGAAATCGAAAGTTTTGATCTCAAGCAATCCTTTCGTTTTATCCTCCACGTTGAGATAGATATCGGGAAAGGCTTGTGAATTTTTGTTTTCTTCAAATTCAATTTTCTCTTTCTTCATCCATTCCTTCAACCACTCTTGTATGAGATTTCCTATTGTGTCCTTCGTTTCAATCTTAATGGTCAAATCCTTTAAGGTAAACTGGATAATTCCAGTTTGGCCGATCAGGTGATAATCTTCGACTATTTTTTTGAAAAGTTGATTCGATGTTAGTTTCATTGCTGATGTTAAAAAATCTTCCCCGGATTTAAAATCCCATTGGGATCAAATACTTTTTTAATCCCCCGCATGAGATTCAAATTTACTTCACTCATAGCAATGGACATGTAGGGTCTCTTCGCAATGCCAATCCCATGTTCTCCAGAAAGTGTTCCGCCTAAACTTACTGTGAGTTTAAAGATTTCTCCAATGCCTTCGTTGACTTTCGTATTCCAATATTCTTCACTCAATCCTTCTTTTAAAATGTTTACGTGCAAGTTGCCATCGCCTAAATGGCCAAAACAAACGGTATTAAAGTTATAGCGCTTACCAATTTCTTTTATGCCATTGATGAGCCTCGGCAAATTCGCCCGAGGCACTACCACGTCATCTGATTTGGTCAACGTATACCAGTTAACTGCAGGAGAAATATTCTTTCTGATTTTCCACAGCTCCGCTTTTTGTGCATCTGTATCAGCAAATAATATTTCACCGCTTTCAAATTTTTCTACTACCCCCATTACTCGTTCTGCATCTCGCATCAGCACTTCTTCATCGTTGCCGTCCAATTCACACAACAAGTACGCATTCATGCCTTCGGTGAGTTTGGTTGTCACCGGGCTGTTCAACACCTTTTCGCAATAGTCAAATGTTTTCGCTGCTGCTTCTTTTTCGAAGAATTCCATTCCGGAGGGAGTAATACCCTCCACATAAATGGCGGCAATGGCCTTGCAGGCTTCCTCATTACTGCTGAGAGGAATCATCATCAACACGTTCTTCTTGGGATAGCCACGTAGTTTGAAAACTATTTTGGTGATGATGCCCAAAGTGCCTTCACTTCCACACATTAATTGTGTCAAATTATAGCCAGTCGAATTCTTCAAAACGTTGGCTGCGGTCCAAATGATTTCACCAGTAGGCAAAACCACCTCCATGTTCAACACATAGTCACGCGTAACGCCATATTTTACCGCCTTAGGCCCACCCGAGTTATTGGCAAGATTTCCGCCCAAAAAGCAAGAGCCTCCACTGGCAGGGTCAGGTGGATAAAACAATCCTTTTTCTCTTACGGCATTTTGAAATACTTCAGTAATCACGCCTGGTTCTACTGTGGCTTGAAGATTTAGTTCGTCTATCTGGATGATTTTGTTAAACCGCTCCATCGAAATGACGACTCCTTTTTTCACTGGTAACGCGCCACCACTCAACCCTGTTCCCGCTCCACGAGGTGTGGTGGGGAGTTTATACTGATTGCAAATTTTTAATAACTCGCTCACTTCATTTGTATTCGCTGGACGCAGAACGACATCTGGCATGAACTGGTAGTCTTCTGTTTTATCATGCCCATAATCCGTCCTTCGTTCGGTATCTTCGATCACGTGATCTTCGCCCACGATAGACTTAAACTTAGCAATGATTAAATCTTCCATTGGTATTGTTTCTGTTGCCTCCATTTCTTTAACGTATGCCATGAATTACTAACTTTGATTGCAATATGAATGTTTTAGCAGACCGCAAAATTAGGCAATTAACTTTTCAAAGGCTTGGGATTTTTGCCTTGATTTTGGTGTTGCTAAGTGGCTGTGCAGCATCTAGAAAAGCAAAAATACGCGACAAACAAGTAGACGAAGTAATTCGTGCCGCAAGATCTTTCACAGGAACGCCCTATAAATGGGGTGGTACGACACGCTCCGGTATCGATTGCTCGGGTTTGACCACGAATGCTTATCGAAAAATAGATCTAACCCTTCCGCGAACGGCTGATGCACAAGCATTGGTAGGTGAGAAGATTAAAATAAAAGACTTGCAACCCGGTGATCTCGTTTTTTTTGCGACTGGAAAGAAAAAAAAAGAGATTACCCATGTGGGCATTGTGACTGCTGTAAAGGGAAAAGAAGAGGTTAAGTTTATACATGCGTCTACTTCGCTGGGCGTGGTAGAGACTAATTTGTTTTCGGACTATTACATCAAAAGATTTCGCTCTGCGAGACGGATTATTGACTAAGCTATTTTAAATGAAAACAACCCGAAGAGAATTTTTAAAGCTTGGCGCGGCTGCTTCAACATTGCCCACTGCATCTGCTTTTGCTAAAATCCCAACGGCAACAAATCCCATTGTCATCTCCACTTGGAACTTTGGACTTCAGGCCAACGAAGAGGCATGGAAGATTTTAGCCAAAGGTGGAAGAGCATTGGATGCCGTAGAGGCTGGTGCAAGGGTTCCGGAAGGAGATCCGAAGGAAACATCTGTGGGTTTAGGCGGATTACCGGATAGAGATGGCAAAGTCACGTTGGACGCGTGCATCATGGACGACAATGGCAACATTGGTTCAGTCGCTTTTTTAGAGCATATCGTACATCCGGTGTCAGTCGCGCGAATGGTGATGGAAAAGACACAACATGCAATGTTAGTGGGAGAGGGTGCACTGCAATTTGCGCTCGCTAATGGGTTTAAAAAGGAAAAATTGTTAACCAAAGAATCTGAGCAAGCCTGGAAAGAATGGTTGAAAGAAGGTAAGTACAAGCCTATTGCTAATATTGAAAATCATGATACGATAGGAATTCTGGCTTTAGATGAAAATGGAAATCTTTCAGGTGCGTGCACTACCAGTGGAATGGCTTACAAAATGCGCGGCAGGGTAGGCGACTCACCCATCATTGGAGCAGGATTGTATGTGGACAATGAAATTGGTGCGGCCACGTCAACAGGCGTTGGTGAAGAAGTTATCCGTATTGTGGGTTGCCATCTAGTCGTTGAGCTAATGCGACAAGGAAATTCACCCGAACAAGCGTGTAAACTAGCGGTCGAGCGAATCATCCAAAAGAATCCTGAGAAGGCAAAAGCTATTCAGGTTGGCTTTTTGGCGTTGAGCAAGGATGGAGAATTTGGAGCGTATTGCCTGCAGAAGGGTTTTACATATGCTGTGCATGATAAGAACGCAAATAAACTTCATCAGTCGATCAGTAAATTTTGAGCATGACCGTTGAAGTCGTTGTCTATAACATTGAGTCGGCATTGAAAGCCCAAGAAGGTGGTGCCGATCGGATAGAATTGTGCGATAATCCAGGAGAAGGCGGAACCACGCCTTCCTTTGCAACGATTGAAGCGGTCCGCCAAAATGTAAGCACGGACGTGTACGTTATGATCCGCCCTCGTGGTGGTGATTTTCTGTATTCCAATTATGAATTCCATTCCATGAAGCGCGATATTTCGCAATGTCAGAAGCTAAGTGTAGATGGAATTGTATTTGGGATTTTGAACCCAGATGGTGCAATCGACAAAAAGCGCTGCAAAGAGTTGATCGATAAAGCCCGTCCGCTGAAAGTTACATGTCACCGTGCTTTTGATATGACGCGCGATCCATTTGAAGCATTAGAAGATTGTATTGAAGTGGGCTTTGATCGAATTTTAACGGCAGGGCAACAAGCAAAGGCATCACAAGGAGCCGAACTGATCGGCCAACTGATTGACAAAGCCAATGGACGGATTGCTATAATGCCCGGATCGGGTGTCAATGAAGAAACGGTTGAAGAGATCATCAAAAAATCCGGTGCAAAGGAGATCCATTTCTCTGCCACAGCTTTTAGGGAAAGCGGCATGGCATTCAAGAATCAGCAAATAGCTGGAATGGGATCGGACGAGGGGAGTGAGTTTAAATTGCGAACGGTTGATCCGCAACGTGTGAGGATTATGCGTAAGTTGGCCGAAAGTGCTAAAGGTTTGCGCGTTTCTTAAATTGAAATATATTTGCAGTCCCTTTGGGGGATTAGCTCAGCTGGCTAGAGCGCTTCCATGGCATGGAAGAGGTCATCGGTTCGACTCCGATATTCTCCACCAACCTCCAGTCTGCTTTGTGCAGACTTTTTTATTTTACCTTGTTCTTTCCACGGGGAAAATCCCGACATTCAATAACTCAGTATGCCTGACTACCGATATATCAATCATCGTTAATATCTCTTTCTTGGTCAGTTCCTTAAAAAGTTGATTGAGCGTGTTAACTGGTTTATTGTTGAACGAAATAATTAAATCGCCTGCTTTTATTTGTGATCTCGAGCCGGGTGAATTTTCCTCAATACTGACAACGAAAAGAGCTTTTTCATTAGGCAGGTGGTAGTGCCTCTTCACTTTTGGGTTGATGGTCACCTCTTGTAGTTGAAAACCCAAATAGGCCTTAAATACTTTTCCGTTTTTTACCAATTGACTTCCAATTTCTTTGGCGGTGTTGATGTCTACCGAAAAACTGAGGCCATTGGCCCCTTGAATGATGGCTGTATTGACACCCACCACTTCCCCCTCGGTGTTGATCAGTGGCCCACCCGAGTTCCCAGGATTTAGTGCAGCATCCGATTGAATGACGTTATCAACCAGCATCCCATTTTGTGATCTTAGGGTTCTACCCAGCGCGCTCACAACTCCGGTGGTAACGGTATGTTGATAGCCTAGTGAATTGCCGATGGCAATGACGAATTGGCCAATTTGTAGTTGCTCAGAATCCCCCAATTTTGATGTCGAGTACCCATCTGCGTAAATTTTAAGAATCGCGAGATCTGTATCTGGGTCTTTGCCGAGCAAGGTGGCCTCAATTTCGTTTTCGTTCAGCAATGAGACCATGATTTTTTCGGCATCATTGATTACATGACAGTTGGTGAAAATCAGGCCATCCGAGGAAAAAATGAAGCCAGACCCTGACCCTGCAGCACGAAGCTTTCCGTTGGTGGTTTTGTAAACGTCAATTTTGACAACCGAATTCTTAATCGATCCAACAGCATCAATAATCATTTGCGAGAACGAGTCCATAACTTACTTTTACCATATGTAATCAAAAATCCCTCCGAGGCTGAAATTCGGAAAAATTGACAATTTTTCCCTGCCAATTCGGTTTGCCTGCTAGGGTTTTATTGCTTTGATTTGATAAATTCATAATCTTTATAAGTTAATGTCTGTGTATGGCTAAGTTAAAAAACATCATTAAACAGCTTTCTGAAAAGGATTTCAAAGAGATTTACGATTCTCTAATGGAAAGTAATGCTGAAAAGTCAGCTTATCTATTAAAGGCCTTGCGCGAACGGCAATTGTCCGATAGCAAGATCATGGTAGAATTGGACGTAAATGCCAATGCCTACTACACACTTCGATCTCGTTTGAATCAAAAAATTGAAGAACATCTTCTTCAACAAATGGAGAGTCCCAGAACGGATATTCTGCGAAAAGTGGCCAATTTAAATGAGATGCTGTTCTCTAAAAAAAGAACCATCTCCATTGCGACACTAAAAAAGCTAGAGAAGGAGCTGTTGGACTACGATTTGGCCAACGAGTTGACTGTGGTTTATAAGTCTTTGAAGAAGTTGCATATCAACACGCCCGACTATTTCACCTATTCGCAGCTTTACAACAGGCACGTAGCATATATGCTGGCAGTAGACAAAGCGGAGGATCTGTTAGCAGACTACTTTAGAAAGTATGGAAGTTTTTACTTGACTGCTGACGAAACAGAGAAATTGGGACTGACATTATTGCTCAAGGAGATGCAAAATGTAGCAAAACTTTACGAGTCGCACCGACTCTACACTTATCAAAGCTTGATGGTGATTTATCATCGTCTTTTTGTAGAGACGGATGATAACCTACATCAGGAGGGAGAATCGATTGAAGATATTTTTGCGCACACACAGAAGATATTTGAAACCTATAACCTCGATCCCCTTTATTTCCATCTCAATTTGGTGTTTGAGTTTTTGAGACTGGAATACTACAATCATTACAAAGTATATCGGCAGGCAGAGAAGTATTTTGAGGAGGTAAATGATGCTGCCGCCAATTTGTTAGTCAACTACCCAACGCTTACTTTTTCAGTCCAGTTTTTTGTCTCTAAGTTGGAGCGAAACCTTCGGCTGGGAACGGAAAAGGAACTGTATTCCGAAAATGAGCGGATATTTTCAGATATCGAGCCAGACACGATGGACATTCCAAAGCATTTGATTTACATCACCTATCGTGCATTAAGTTGCTATTATGTAGAAAAATATGAAGAAGCTGCGAAGCTGATCAATAGTCTGATCAATGATGTGAGTTTGAAAAAGTACCCGTTTGCACAAATGGAGGTTAAGGCATTGTTGGCCTTGCAGTATTGTTTGCTTCGGGATTTCGAGTTGTTTAACCAGCATTCAAATAGTATTCAAAGACAGATTCGAATGTTCGGCAAGGACGAATGCGAGAATGTACTCCTGTTCTTAAAGATTTTAAAAATTGCAACGAGCGAGGCTAAAAAAGATAAGCCAAAGAAGATTGCTGCCCTTATTCCAAAACTTAAGGAAATCAAAGTGGCTTATTTTGCGCCCACCTCCCTCATCAATATGGACGAGGAGTTTGTTAAGAAACTGACGGCAATCGAAACGGATTAGACCGCTAGGTTAATGATGCTGTCGTGAGACAATGGCTTGTTTAAGTAGAGCCGTACGTTGGTATACTTTTTTGATCTACTGAAATCTTGTGGATTGATGGACGAAGTGAGCATAATGATTTTGCACTTCGTCTTGGTGACGTTCGTCAATTTTTCAAACTCATCTAAAAATTGAAACCCATCCATCAGCGGCATGTCGATGTCAAGAAAAATGATATCTGGAAGAACCTTATCGGCCACTTCCATCTTTTCCATATTTTTCAAGAATTCAATAGCACTTTTTGCCCCCGTATGGGTATAAATGTTTTCAGTGATGGAGGCGGCCTCAATCATTTTTTGGTTAATCAGGTTATCGATTTCATTATCATCGATTAACATAATGGTTTTGTATTTTGGAGCAGCCATACGTTGGTTTTAGTCAGGTGAAATTAAGGGTATTGTGGAAGTTTTCCAAAAATGGTTAGATATCAAATTTGATTCCCTGAGCCAAGGGGAGCGTCTCTCCAAAATTAATTGTATTGGTTTGGCGTCTCATATAGACTTTCCATGAGTCCGAACCCGATTCGCGACCTCCTCCAGTTTCTTTTTCGCCACCAAAAGCGCCTCCAATTTCAGCTCCAGATGTGCCAATGTTGACGTTAGCAATGCCGCAGTCCGAGCCGCCATGAGAAAGAAATTTTTCCATCTCTTGCATGTGGTTTGTCATAATGGATGAGGACAATCCCTGCTTCACCCCGTTCTGAAGCTCAATCGCTTCTTCTATCGTTTTATATTTGATCAAGTAGAGTATGGGAGCAAAAGTCTCTTGCTGCACAATAGTAAAATGATTTTTTACTTCTGCGATAGCCGGCTTTACATAACACCCGGATGTAAAGCCTTTGCCAGTTAAAACACCACCATCGACCACGAAACTGCCACCTTCGTCTTTCACTTTTCGCAGCGCACTTCTGTAAGTCTCAACGGCCAATTGATCGATCAATGGACCGACATGATTGGATGAATCAAGTGGATTGCCAATTTGAAGTTGTGCATATGCTTTTTTGAGACGAACCTTCACTTCCTCATAGATCGTCTCATCAATAATCAACCTGCGAGTAGACGTGCAACGTTGTCCGGCTGTTCCTACTGCACCAAACAGGGCCCCCCGGATCGCGATATCCAGATTAGCATTGGCAGTAATGATGATCGCATTGTTGCCGCCAAGCTCTAGCAACGCCCGCCCCAAACGTTCACTTACCGTTTTACCAACCGCTTTACCCATTCGAACAGATCCAGTGGCAGAAACCAGTGCGATGTTTTCGTTCGCACACATTACCTGGCCAATTTTATAGTCTCCGTTTACAATGCATGAAACGCCTTCAGGCACATTGTTTTTCGCAAAAACTTTTGCAACGATGTTTTGACAAGCAATACTACACAATGGTGTTTTTTCAGACGGCTTCCAAATACACACATCACCACAAACCCAGGCAAGCATTGAATTCCATGCCCAGACGGCTACCGGAAAATTAAATGCGGAAATAATCCCCACAATTCCCAATGGATGGTATTGCTCGTACATGCGGTGCAAGGGCCGTTCAGAATGCATAGTCAATCCATTGAGTTGACGAGATAGGCCAACAGCAAAATCGCAGATGTCAATCATCTCTTGTACTTCACCCAATCCCTCTTGATAGGATTTTCCCATTTCGTAGGAAACTAATTTTCCAAGATCCTCTTTGTTTTTTCGAAGTGCGTCTCCAATTTGCCGTACCACTTCACCACGTTTCGGGGCGGGTATCTGCCGCCAGGCCTTGAATGCACTTTGTGCCTGCGTTACTATTTTATGAAAGGTTTTTTCGTCCGTTGCCTGCACACGACCGATAATTTTTCCATCAACGGGCGAATAAGAGATAATGGACGACCCAGCAGATCGCAACCATTTCTTTCCGGTAGACGCACCTAGATTTGTTGAACTGACGCCCAGTTTGGTAAGGGCTTCCTGAATGCCGAAGTTTTGCATAGTTGTTTTGGTAGTGGTCGCAAAGCTAAACAGTTTTTTTGGTAGCCGAATAGGCAAGCGTGCTACCAGTCCATGCCAAAAATCTTCTTTTCTCCAAGTTGGTTTACACCTTCCACCAAAACGCCCCCTTTCTTCATTTCAAGTACCCGGTTGAGGTCGGCTACGTTATCGATGGCTAGTTTGTCAATGTGTGTGATAATCAGTTCTTCTTCTGCACCTGCTTTCTTCCATTTTCCATTGCTCAATTTTTTTAACTTAACGCCTCCCTCTAACCCGAGCAAAGTAAGTTTTGGATAGGGCACGTCTTCAAACTCCGCGCCCTCCAACTGATAGTTTACCTCTCGCCTATTCATCACTTGAGATCCGTCTATCTTTTTTAGTATAGCATCTACCAGGAAAATCTCGCCCTTTCTCCGGTAGGTAACTTGAATAGATTGTCCTGGACGGTTTCTCGCCACCCACTCTTGCATTTCAGAAACGCCAGCCACCTCGTGACCATTGATCGCAGTGATCACATCTCCCTCTTCGATGCCTGATTTTTCTGCGGCACTACCCTTGTTTACAGATCGAACAAACACACCCTGCAACAAATCCAGTTTTTCATTTTCTGCAAGATCGGCCGTGACATCGGCAATCTGCACGCCTAACAAGCCACGCTGTACTTGTCCAAATTCTAACAGATCATCCATGATTTTTTTGACAAGACTTACAGGGATTGCGAATGAATATCCTGAGTAACTTCCGGTTGCGGTGGCAATGGCAGAATTGATTCCAATCAACTCACCTTGGAGGTTGACTAAGGCACCACCGCTGTTTCCCGGGTTGACTGCCGCATCGGTCTGAATGAATGATTCGATTTGCAGATTGTTTTTGTCGCGGAGAATACCAATGTTTCTGGCGCGTGCACTTACAATTCCGGCTGTTACGGTTGAATTCAAATCGAACGGGTTGCCAATAGCAAGTACCCACTCGCCTAATTTAATCTGATCGGAATTTCCATATTTCACGAAGAGAAGATTTTTAGCCTTTATTTTTAGTAAGGCCAGATCAGTACTGGGATCCTGGCCAATCAATTTCGCGAAGAAGCGCTGGTTGTTACTCATCACCACTTCGATAGAGTTGGCATCTTCAATCACATGATGGTTGGTAACAATGTAACCATCATCTGAGATGACTACACCAGAACCAGATGATTGGGCATGTGGATTTAAGTAATTGTCTAGCGCATTCAGGCTGAAACCGGTTAATCCATAAGAAGTTCGAATATGGACTACAGCAGGAATCACAGACTTGGCCGCTGACTCAAAATTCACTGCCGATGGAATATGGTAAGAAGTATCTTTCGAAAAATGCACTGATTTCACGTTTTGTCGTTGCTCGATCGATTTATAAGAAGGGTCTCGAGCGATGTAGTTTATCGTAAAAAGCGTTCCTACGATTGCACCTACAAATGCGGACGTAATCACCAAAAGAAACAGCAAAGAGCGCTTCATAAAATATATTTTCTGGAAGGTACTGCGTTCTGCGAATAATAAAAAACAAAAAGGCGCCCTCTTTCGAGGACGCCTTACCCCACCACCTAAACTGATTAATTTACTTTAATGGTTTGTTTTAGTGTTTTCTTTTCGTCTTTTGGAATCGTTAATTCCAAAATGCCTTTGTCGTATTTTGCATTTGCTTTAGATGCATCTACATTTTCAGGTAGCGCAAACGAACGGCTAAAGGCTCCATAGCTGGTTTCGATAGAGTGAAAATTCTTTTCCTTTTTCTCGTTGGAAAGCTTACGCTCGCCACTTACTGTTAGATAATTGTCTTTCAATTCGATGTTGAAATCTTCTTTGTTAAGACCGGGCACAGCAAAATGAATTTCATACGAGGCTTCATTTTCGATGATGTCCACTTTAGGTACAAAGGTACTTCCGCCACTGCGTGCTACGGATTCATTGAAGAAGCGGTCTACTAGGTTGCTGAATGATGTCGGTACGAAATCATTCGCATTGTAACGGATGATGCTCATAGTATTTGTTTGTTTTTGGTTTGACATTGATTTTAAATCCATGCTAACACTCCAATGAAAAAATGTGCCGATCAAAATAAGTGGCCATATTGGCTTATTTTTACAATATCTAACGCTAAAACAAGACAATATGACATTAATTTTAGCAAATAGTCATGCGCAAATTGTCAATGTAACAAGGATGGTTGCATCAAAAAGGTATGTTCCCGATTAGAAATTCAATGACAGAGCCACTGTTATTGAAGCGATTTTGGGTGATATAAGTGGCTCGTACTCCTAACTCAAATTGTGGTAAGAATCGCATTACATTAACGTCAAAAGTCAGCTCTACTCCCAGAGAGAGATAGTTAGCGGCTTCATCGCGGAAATAAACTCTTGTTGTATTGTTGTTCAGTGGTTGATAGAAATAGGAGCGACCTTTTCCGTTTCCGCCATCCAAAAACAGATTTGTTTTGATACGCTGGATGTTCAACAGAGGACCAATCGCCAAATCCGGGTAAACAAGTGGAAGTGCGTAATTGGCTGAAAACATTATGAATTCATTGTCGCGAGGGTAAGCATAACCACGTGGTTTGAATATTCGATTTCTAAACTGATAAATATTTAAGTCTGTGCTGTTGATAGAACTTTGATAGCCACCTCGAAAGTAGAGTGAATGGTGTTTGAATAGGCCAGGAAAATACAGAGCTGCACGAATAGCGGTCAACCCACCCCGAAGGTCTCCGCCATATGGAGTTGAGTAATTTTCGAAGGTTAGAAACTGTGCCCATTTCGGATTGAAATCTCTTCTACTGGTTTTCAACGAATGTGAATAGGAGATCGTAAATTGATTGGAAATTAACTGCCCACTGCTAACTCTGTCGTTGAAGCCAAAAAAGAGAGAATCGTTGGCCGGTACAAACCGACTGGTGCCAGAAGAGATGATCGTTCCATTTTGACTCACTTCATTTTTAAACGAGGAAACTTGTGTTAATCCAATTGAATTGGAAATATCGATTTCAGAAAAATATTTCGACCGTGTTAAAAGAAACGGCAAGCGCAAACCTCCTACGAAGCCAGTCTCTGACCAATTGAATTTTACATCTCTACTAAACACACTTGTTTTCATTTCTCTGGTTCCGGTGAAAACTTGCGCATCGATAATAGGATAAAATCCTTGGTAGCTCACTCCCGCTGTCCAAGAGCCAGTGCGTTCATTTAAATCATACGTATATCCTGCATTGGTATTAGTGGTGCTTAAAATGTCCTTGGACGAAACACCAATATTTGCTTGCGATAGGCTATTGCTAAAATAGGTTCCCCAACTATACGGGTTAATAATTCCTTTCAGCCGCGAGTATTTTTTTATTTTCAGTGTTTCTTCCGGGATCGTCTTCAATAAATCGGGTACGCCTTCTTGCTCTACCAAGTGGGCAAACGAATAACCTGGTTGTTCCCTCTTTATCCAAGGCTTCCACTGCGAGGGGTCAAAGTTGATTTTCACAATGTCGAGTCCGTTTTTACCTTGATCATTGTAGTAAATTGTTTTTCCATCTGCTGAAACGCAAGGGTTGTAGGCTGCATATTTACTACAGGTAATTTGGTAGCGCATTTTGGTTTTAACATCTAGCGCATAGATGTTATCAATACCACTTGTAGGCGAGTTGTATAAAACATATTTCCCAAACGGAACAGGGTGACCATAATTCTCATTGGAAAAATCAGTAAGATCGATGGATTGCCCGGATGAAACATCGAATTGACTGATGGCTTTGCCTTGCTTATTTGTTTTGAGGGCCACTATGGATTTTCCATCGGTTGACCAGCGGGGCATAGAGATAAAATCGTTGCCAGGATTGCTGAATTCTCGCAGTACTTTTCCACTGAAATAATCGAGTACAACTAGTTTTGTTTGGTACTCGGTAGTTGTCTCAACTGTGGCCACTTGATAGCCATCTGGCGAGAGAGCCGCGGAGGCATATCTACCTTTGTTGGCGACCACCAATTTGATCTTGGAATCAACATCATAACCTACTATGGCAGAATAATTTTTTACTCTCCAACGTGGATCAAAACGGTATTCATTCCACACCACCCTGTTATGTGCAACTGACATCATGCCTGTGGAATTCATGGGGCCTTGAACAAAGGCTTTTTTCTCCCGGCCATTTTTTATCACCACTAGTGTCTCGATATCTCCGATGCCAGATTTTTGAGCCAATAGGCTGCCGTCTTCCAGCACTTGTGGATATTTATAATCGGTGTAGGCGGTCGTGTTTCGCGGGTTGACTTGTTCAAAAGATGTTAATTGAAGAGTGTCTAACTGGGCTTGCCAATCTTTCTTTAGTTGAGCGGCCATATCACGGTAATAACTCATTAAATACATGCCGCTTTCTTTTTTCAAAGAAGTAGAGAAGGTGAATGGTATAAAAGGCACGTTCCAGGCGCGCTTCGTAATATTTTCCCATACTTCAGGGTTACCGGTTTTTTTTCGCAAATGCGAAATCATTTGATAGCCTAGTACATAGTGATCAGGCATATAGTGTTTATACGAACGCAAATATTGTTTGTGGTAATTGAAGGTGCGCCCTTCCATCAGGTTGGTACGAAACACCAAGTCAAAATTGGGTATGCGCCCTCTTCCACTCTGCGTAAAAGCCGTTTCAGTGGCGACCGCATCGCCCTCCCAAAACCACTGAGGCGCTGCCACATAACTCATAGCGGCAACCACATTGTTTCCAAAGGCATAGTAAAACAGGCGGTTGAAGCCTCTGGTGGCATGCTGAAACTGAACCATGTGTCGATATTCGTGCGTAGCCAACAGATCCAGCCAATCATTGTTTCCTTGAAAGTTATAGTTCTGTGAAGGCATCCCGTAAAACTCAGACCTGCGTGGCGTGATCGAGACAAAGCCATTAGATACCGAGGATTGGTTCTGCAGAATGACAGAAATTTTTTTGGCTCTTCCACCCATCGTGCGCGACTCGGGTTCATGAATATGTTCTAGCGTGTTGGCCATCCGTTGCGCCTGAGCATCGAATCCAGTAGGATACAATACACGAAAATGCTTCGTGTTGAGTTGATACCATTTTAGCGTAGGAGGGTTATTATCGTTGACGAGCGTTTCTTGTGCGAGAGAAGTAAAACTGACAAAAACTACGAACAGATAAAATACTCTCATGATTAGGGTATAAGATTGAGTAGCTCACTCAAATCAGAAGGCGAGATGCTCTCCATTTCTGACTTGTCATAAATAGAAAGTAAATACACCGTTTTCTTGGAAACTTGCACATGTGTGATCACTCTGCCGCCTCCCGATTTCCCTTTTGATTTAGAAGCAATGGAAAGACGAATTTTATAGCAGCCTCTCCCGATCATGGTTCCCTGAGTCGGAGATTTTTCTAGAGAGGAAATGAGTTCTCTGAGTTCACTAGGGAGCGATGGGTATTTCTTAGCGAGTCTTTTGGCTTGCTTTTTGAAACAAAGTGTTACTTCAACCTCAAAGTTCATTTAAGAATTCTCGAGCCGATTGGAGCTTTAGCTTTCCTTTTTTTGCGAGAGACACTTCGGCCACGGATTTTTTCAGCTCCTCTAAGAACTGTGCCTTTTGAGGCGTGATTGTTTTTGTTTTGACGAACGGAAGACTATCAAGTAATTCTTTTACAAAATCGGCTCTTTTATCGGCCACTTCAATAATCAGTTTCATTTCCCCTTTTGTCTGTAAAAATAGCTTGATAACCGATTGAAAGCAAATGGCTACTTTTGGGGACGAAGAATGGAATCTATATTCAAGAGATGGGTGGCTATGTATCAGAAATACAAAGACTACGTTCGCGTAGATTTGATCATGTATACCGTCATGATTTTGATGATTATTATTTATGCTATTTGGACACTAACTGCAGGTTGAAATTTTAATTGACTTAATGTTATTTACATTTTAGAAAGTAAAAACAGGATGGTCTTTTGAAACAGCCTCTTTTTTTACCATTATCACACATCATTTCTTACTTTTACACGGTTTTATTTTAATCCAATGAGATATTTATTCCTATTATTCTTTGTTTTTTGCGCTGCTGACGTGCTTGCTCAAGCAGATTATGCGGTTACTTCAAAGGGAGATACCCTAAGAGGCGCGACCAAAATACTAACCTACGACTTGCTCGATCGGGTGCAGGTGAAAATAAACAAGAAGAAAAAGGTTTATACCGCACTCGAGGTAAAGGCTGTTTTTATTGATGGGGTAATCTATCACACAGTCAAGTATGACAAAGGATTTAGGTATATGAAGCTGATCAAAGCCGGCTTTTTGAGTCTATATGGATTTAGGCAGCCTAATCAGTCAGCTTACGATGGGCAGTTCTTGGTGATGAAGAATGGCAAAAGCATGGAAGTGCCCAACCTCACATTTAAAAAGAGTATGGGCAACTTTTTAGCAGACTGCGCAGAGGTTACTGAGAGAATCAAAAACGGTGATTTGGGAAAGCGAGATATGGATCAAATTATCGATCGCTACAACAGCTGCCTGCAATTTAAGACAGAGCAAAAGATTGAAACAATAGCAGCTCCAACCGCAGTTGAAACTGAGAAAATGGTAGCTGTAAATTCGATGATTTCAAAAGTGGAAGCAGCTTCAGATTTCGCTGAAAAAACAGATGTCTTAGACTTGTTGAAAGACTTACGATCGAAGGTAGGCCGAAATGAGATTTTGCCGAATTACCTTACTAAGGACATAAAAAAGTATTTAGGAGGCCAACAGCAATTTGCGGAAGATCTTGATAAGTTATTTGCTGCGTTGGCAAAGAGGTAGAGCAGCAATGAAGGCGAAGGTCATTCGCTGAATTTTGCTTACGTTTTTTAGATTAGCCTAGCTAGATTTGTATAGAGATCACAAGCAGCAACGATCTACCAATCGTTGAAATAAAAAGATCCTTTTTGCCACGTTGTAAGAAGGATTTTTGATAAAGAGCTAGCTATCTAAAGTACTCCTGCTTGCTGAGCCGAACCGACTTTCTTCGCCTCCAAAAAATATTTTTCCAGAAACTGTTTCTTGAAATCGCGATATGTTGATATGCCGCCAATTTTGTGAAGAATATAAATGTAGACCCACGCTAAGTCAATTTGGTAGGGTAGAAATCCTGCTCGTGCACTGTCTGGGTAAAGATGATGATTGTTGTGCCACTCGCCAGAGAACCATCCGGGGCGCGATTGATTGATGGATAAATTGCTTCTATCGAAATCAATACCATCGACATGCTTTACTTTTCCACGGCCATGGCCTGTATAGTTAAAGGCACGTACCAACACGAACCAAAATAAAGCGGCACTGAACAACGCACACGCCAACGCATGTCCACCCATCAAAAAAAACATTCCATACCAAAACGACCAGTTCAGAATCCATAGTCCTACCGTGTACCAAGGCGTTGCGATAGAACCCCACTTCAGGTATTGCTGATACGTATTGAGTTGCACACCCGTGTGGCTGATAAAGTGGGAAACCTTTTTGTATTCATCCTCTGTCAAATCTTTTGCGATGGCCTGATGATTAACATCTGAAAGCATGCAATACATTAGACCCGCATGCGCATTGTAGGGGTCTCCAGGCTTTTCTACTTTCAAATGGTGTACGTGGTGAGACACTACATAAACCTCTTCCGGAAAAGTGCGAAGTGTTAAATTTTGTGTGATAAACCGCCAAACCGGATTGCTAAACGTAAACGCACGGTGCGTGCTGTATCGATGAAACCATACGGTTGCCGCGGTACTCATGATTACCATGCTGTATACAATAAATGCAATTAGCAGTTGCCACGAAAAAAACTTGAATAAAAAAAAGTATAAAAATGGCAACATCGTGATGGCCATAAACCAATTGATAAATGGAATCCAATTCTTTTTGGTTTTGAAAATATTGATTCGTGAAAATGCTTCGCGGTACAGTCGGCCAACAGTGGGCTTTACTAACTTACCTTGCTGATCGGCCCAGCCATAAGAGGGCACTTGTAGTACATTGTCGATAAAAGCCATGCTGAATTCTAATGGTGTAGTTGTAAAAAAAAGAGTGCAACTAAGAAGCTACCTTGTACCCTCGTGGCTCAAAGATAGTCCTTATTTTAAAGTCTTCCTAAATTGTAAACCGGCCAAGGTAAGGGGTCATCCCATTCATTCACCGTTAGTGGAAAGTTCTACATACTTTAAAACCGAAAATTTATGTTTAACGTAATCACGGCATGCTTTCCATCAAAAATGTAAGAAAAGAATACGGTGATCATCTAATACTTGACATACATCATTTACAATTTGAAAATGGGTTGTTTTGGATAAAGGGCGCCAATGGCTCGGGTAAATCAACGCTGCTAAAGATTATAAGCGGGATGATTCCTTTTGAAGGAGACGTGACTATTGATGGAGTAGGTTTGAAAAAACAACCTACCGACTACAGAAGGTTAGTCAACTATGTGGAGGCTGAGCCTCTTTTCCCAACTTACCTCACAGGTAACGATCTGATTTTATTTTTCTCTTCTACCCGGAAGGCCAAAAAGGAAGAAGTAGAAGCGTTGATTCAGAAATTCAATATTGAGCCATTCATCAAAAATCCTATTGGTACTTATTCAAGTGGTATGGTGAAAAAACTCTCATTGGTATTGGCCTTCATTGGGAAACCAAAGTACATTTTACTCGATGAACCATTGGTCACCATCGACAAAGAAAGCGTACCCATACTCTACGATTTAGTGAAACTCTATTTCAATAGGGGGGTAAATTTTATTTTTACCTCACATCAAGCGTTTGAACTAGCGGATATTGCGGTGAAAGAATTGGAAGTAAAAGACCACACAGTATGGGTGCTGTAGTTCGAGTGCTCAATAAGGTGTTGGTCAAAAAATTCTACGAACGCAACGTAGGGTTGCTGTTCTTTGTCTTCTTTTTGATGTTTGGTGTAGTCGAATCCAACCAACTCATTAACTACCACCGTTCATTAATTTATGGTATACTAACTTCGCCAGTTTTTTTAGCAGGCGTAATGGGTGTTTGGTTGTTGTATAGCGGAAAGTATTTACAATTAGTTCTTTCTGAACTGGCCGAACCTCACAATCAATTTTTAAAGGATTATTCGCGACTAACTAAACGGCAGCAATTTTGGCCGATGTTGCTCTCTATTGTTATGGTGGATCAGCCTGTGCTGCTTTATTCCATATTCATTGTAGGTGTAGGTGCTTTCAGCCAGCAGTATGTAGCGGTGTTTTTTATTCTTGTATTTCATTCCGTAAAGCTGATGACGTGTACTTGGATTGTCTTGAGTAGAATCAACTCTTTGCACGAGCGAAGAGCAACGAAATTGTTACCTGCTATTCAATGGCCATGGAGAAGATATTTCCCATTTTTCTACTTGGGGCATTTTACAAATCATTTACCACTGGCACTTTTATTCACAAAAATTTTTTCATTTTTTGCAATTATTGGCTTCATGCAAATCACAACCGACCACTACGAAATCCGAACGGCACTGATGGGCTTACTTTTTGGGCTAATGGCTCACTCCGTCTTTATTTTCGAAAGCAGGCGATTGGAAGAAACCTACCTAACTTTTGTCAGGGGATTGCCGATATCAATGATCAAACGGTTTCTTTTTCTCGGCTTGTTTTATGGAGTTCTGCTTATACCGGAACTGGTGTTACTGGCAATAAACCATATTGTTTGGTTCGATCTTCTGATCATTACTCTTTTTGCCGTTTTCTATTTGGTTTATCAGCATACTCGACTGTTTCGAGGGAGTTTGACGATTGACGCTCATACCACGTTTACTTTTGGTCTGTTTCTCATTTCGTTTATGCTGGTGTTATTTAAACTGTATTGGTTGGAGGCCATTGCATTAAGTGCTCTGGGTTTTTATCAGTACAAGCGAGATTATTATAATTTTGAAGCTACCGCTTAACATTATCAGGATGTAGGTGTTTTGTGTACATGAATTAAAAGCACCACTATGTTCTCATTTTTAAAAAAAGATCCGATACAGACGCTCGAAAAAAAGCGTAAAAAGCTATTAGAAGAAGCCATGCACGTTCAGCGCTCAGGTGATTTGAAGCTGTATGCTGCAAAAATGGAGGCCATCGACAAACTCGAGAAAGAAATTGAAGACCTTCGGACAAAGTAAGCTAAGTGAATTGGTAGACAAAAGCACAACGCTTTTCTGGTTCAGACGTGATTTGCGGCTGCAAGACAATGCAGGTCTTTTCTATTCGTTGAAAGAAAACAAAGATGTTGTCCCTGTTTTCATCTTTGATTCAGAGATTCTAAATAAGTTGGAGGATAAAGCCGATTTGCGGGTTAACTTCATTCATCAATCGCTTGCACTGATCCAAAAGAAATTTGAAGAAATGGGCAGTTCATTGCTGGTTCTTCATGGCAATCCGATTGTGATTTTTAAGGAGCTAACTCCGAAGTCCGTTTACACCAATCACGATTACGAACCCTACGCTCAGGCCCGCGATACACAGGTGAAAGAGATTTTAGAAAGTAAAGGCGTGACCTTCAAAACATTCAAAGACCAAGTCATTTTTGAAAAAGACGAAATAACCAAAGACGATGGGAAGCCTTACACCGTCTTTACACCTTACAGCAGAAAGTGGAAAAGTAAATTGGAGGAGTCTACTTTAAAGAGTTTTGCAACTGAAAAGTATTTTGACCATTTCAAGAAAATAGCTCCGATCGCTTTGCCGACTTTGAAAGAAATAGGCTTTCAAGAAACTTTATTCAATTTTCCTGAACGATTGGTGAAGCAATCCATTGTTGAGCAATACGACAAACAACGAAACTTCCCTGCTGTTGCCGGCACCACCAAATTAAGCGTTCACCTACGGTTTGGGACCGTCAGTATTCGTAAACTGGCGCAAATAGCAGTAAAGAAAAACGAAACATGGCTGAACGAATTAATCTGGAGAGACTTTTACCATATGATCTTGTGGCATTTTCCTCAGGTAGAAACACAAGCGTTCAAACCTGCCTACGATAAAATCGAGTGGCGCAACAATGAAAGAGAATTTGCAGCCTGGTGCGAAGGAAAGACAGGTTATCCGATTGTTGATGCTGGCATGCGTGAACTGAACACTACGGGCTTTATGCACAACCGTGTACGCATGATTACCGCCAGTTTTCTTACCAAACACTTACTGATTGATTGGCGCTGGGGCGAAGCATATTTCGCAAAGAAGTTATTAGACTTCGATTTAGCGGCAAACAACGGTGGCTGGCAGTGGGCAGCAAGTTCGGGGTGCGATGCCGCTCCCTACTTCAGAGTGTTCAATCCCGAGTTGCAAACTGAAAAGTTTGACCCGAAAATGGAGTACATAAAAAAATGGATCCATGAGTTTGGAACAACGTCCTACCCAAAGCCGATTGTTGATCATAAATTGGCTAGAGAAAGAGTGTTGAAGGTTTATAAAGAGGCGTTGGGAAGTACCCAATAATTGCCTGCCTGTTAGTCCAATCGGGTCGTCCGATTTAACAATTTCGTTACGAAAAGTGTGATCTTATGCACTTATACGTATGAAAAAGTGTAGTTTATCTCATTTATTCGTATGAAAAAGTGTAATTTTGATGAATCCCTATGATTGTGAACAGATTATACTTTGAAAAATTGAAAGAGTGGAAGAAAAGCAAAAAGCGGAAGCCTCTTATCATACAGGGGGCCCGACAGGTAGGCAAAACATGGTTGATGAAGGAATTTGGAAGGCGCGAATTTGAAACGGTGGTTTATTTGAATTTCGAAAGCAGTAGCCGACTAAGGGAATTGTTTGTTGCAGATTTTAATATCGAACGAATCATTACCAGCATCGAGATCGAGGCAAATCAAAAAATCATCTCAAGCAAAACGTTGCTTCTCTTTGATGAAGTGCAAGAGGCCGAAAAGGGGCTCACCGCTTTAAAATATTTCTATGAGCAGGCACCCGAATACTACATTATAGCAGCAGGTTCTATATTGGGTGTTTCGATGCAGAAGCAGAACTCCTTTCCAGTGGGCAAAGTTGATTTTATAAAATTGCATCCACTAAGTTTTAAAGAGTTTCTGTTAAACCTTGGAGAAGAGAAACTTTATGAACAGTTAGCAGCAAGAAACTTCGAAGTATTGACGTTGTTTCACCAGAAACTAGTAGAGTATTTGCGCCTCTACTACTTTATTGGAGGAATGCCCGAGGTGGTTGCTCACTACATCGAGCATAAAAATATGGCAGCAGTTCGGGACATTCAGCAAAAAATACTGATAGGTTATGAAAACGATTTTGCAAAACATGCCCCTCATGAAATCATCCCCAGAATAAAACTAGTATGGAATTCTATTCTCAGCCAATTGGCCATGGAGAACAGGAAGTTTATGTATGGACAAATAAAAAAGGGCGCAAGAGCCAAAGATTTTGAATTGGCCATAAATTGGTTAGTAGATGCAGGGCTTATTTTAAAAGTAAACAGAATAACAAAACCAACACTTCCACTAAATGCATATATGGACATGGATGCATTTAAACTATTCCTTGTTGATATTGGCCTACTCAACGCGATGGGCAACTTAGACGCCAGAATATTACTCGAGAAAAATAGCATCCTCTCAGAGTACAAAGGCGCGCTGACCGAGCAATTCGTTTGTCAGCAGCTTACCATAGCGCAGCAACTATTTTACTGGACAGCTGAATCTTCCACTGCTGAGATTGATTTTGTGCTGCAATGCAAGAACGAAGCAATACCTATCGAAGTTAAAGCAGAAGAAAATTTGAAAGCTAAAAGCTTAAAATTATTCGTAGAGAAATTCAAAATCAAAACTGCCTTCCGTACCTCCATGAACAAGTACCGAGAGCAAGAGTGGCTCACGAATATACCCTTGTATGCGGTAGAGGAGATTTTAACTTGAGTCTAAAAAAATCCGTAAAACTTTGGTTATACCGCGATAGCAAACATATGTTAGAGAATTCTTCTAGATTGAGTTATGTCACCAATTTTTGTTCAGTTCATCCGAAAGCCCAAAGTGATTTTCTTAGTTGATGCACTAGGTGCATTTGCGACTGCCTCAGTCTTGTTTCTAGTGCAATGGCGGTTCCGGGAATATTTTGGGATGCCTTGGGAGCGACTTTCTTTACTCTCCATGATTGCCATCGCTTTTGCGGTTTATTCGTTTTCGTGCTTTTTGTTTCTAAATAGAAACTGGCGAATATTTTTGAAAGCCATCATGACTGCCAATTTGCTTTATTGTTGTTTGACAATTGGGTTAGTCATTCATTACTATTCAACACTTTCGATTGTGGGGTTAACTTACTTCTTGGCTGAGATAGCCGTAATAGTGGGATTAGTATACATCGAATTTCAAACGTGGAAGATGGGTATTCAAAAATGGCGATGATTTTTTAACGAAATAACCTCATCAATATTGGTTCTTTGTTGATAACAAAATGCCAGAAATAGGGTTTTAAATTCATGGCAAATACCTTAATAATTGGCGCCTCTTCTGGCATTGGCGCATCACTGGCAAAACAACTGATAGCGGAAAGGCATCAGGTTTTTGGGACATTTAATAAAACGACAGGCACATCTCCACTTGGTTTTGTGAAGTTCCAACAGCTCAACGTTTTAGAGGAAAATCCTGACTTCTCTTTTTTATCCGATAGTTTGGATGGTTTAGTATATTGCCCCGGTGCGGTGAACTTAAAACCCTTCGCACGAGTCAAACCGGAAGACTTTGTGACTGATTTTCAATTGCAACTGGTAGGTGCAGTCAAAGTCATTCAAGCCTGCCTTCCAAAGTTGAAGAATTCTACCCATTCATCCGTTGTACTTTTCTCTACGGTGGCCATGCAGATGGGTTTCAATTTCCATTCCCTTGTGGCATCCTCCAAAGGAGCCGTAGAAGGATTGACAAAAGCGTTGGCAGCAGAGTTTGCCCCGAAGATCAGGGTCAATTGCATTGCACCCTCCATCACCGATACACCCTTGGCTGGCTCTTTGTTAAACACCGATGAAAAAAAGGAAGCCAATGCGCAGCGCCATCCTCTAAAAAAAATTGGTAAGCCTGAGGATCTTGCCAACCTGGCCGCTTTCTTACTTTCTGAAAAATCGAGTTGGATCACTGGACAAGTGATTCATGTTGATGGTGGCATGTCGAGTTTGAAAGTGTAATCCGGTTTTTATGAAGCGTCCCTGGAATCTACCGAACATTCCGGTATATAGCCTTGCCACGTATGATGAACAAAATGTCAACATGAATATCTGCACGTATGTTTCAGCTGTAAGCATGAAACCTAAACGGTACATGGTTGCTGTCTATCACGATACCCAGTCACTTCATAACATTCTCCATAGCAAAAACGCGATCCTTCAAGTATTGGGCAAACAACACGTCAACCTGGTCAATGTGTTGGGGAAAAAAAGTGGACTGAGTTACGATAAAGAATCGTACCTGAATAAAAAGAAATGCCTCGAACTGTGGAATGATAAGAAAGTGTTGACCAATTGCGCGGGATTAATTGAGTTAGAAAAATTATGGCCGAAAGATGCAGGCGATCATGTTTTGTTTCTGTTTGACGTAAAGAGATTTCAAACTAATCACGAAAACGTTTTGATGCTGGATGATTTACGCGAGAAGGGTTTAATCAGAATTTGACACCAGCAAATCTGGCCGCAAGCCACAGGCTACAAGCTTGTGGCGTGAGGCTTGCAGCCTAATTGCAATCAACATCACCCATGCACAAAAAACAAAACCTCCCCACCAAAACTTGCACCGTGTGCGGGAGGCCATTTGCGTGGCGCAAAAAATGGGAGAAGGTGTGGGAAGAGGTAAAGTACTGTAGCGATAGATGTCGCATAAATAAATCGAAGAAGTAGTATGAGTGCAGTTTCGTTTGTCTTTCCTCATCAGCTTTTTGAGAAGCATCCAGCTATTTCGAATAATCGGTCTATTTTTCTCATAGAGGAACTCCTCTTCTTTACCCAATACAATTTTCACAAACAAAAGCTGGTCTTTCATCGCGCCAGCATGAAAGCATACCAACATTTTCTGGAGGGTAAAGGGTTTACAGTGAACTATATTGACGCAAGGGAAAAAGTTTCCGACATAAGAGTTCTGCTTACAGATCTCAAGCAAAAGGGTATTTCTGAAATACACTATGCCAATGTGACAGACTATTTATTAGAGAAGAGAATAGCTGAACTCTCGCTTAAGTTAAAAATCAAAGTTATTAAAAGTGATTCTCCGCTATTCCTACTTACCGCTCAGCAAGTGGATCACTATTTTGTAGGTAAAAAGCGATTCTATCAAACGGACTTCTATACCCAGCAACGCAAACACTTTAAAATTTTAGTCGATGAGAAGCAGCAACCAGAAGGGGGAAAGTGGACGTTTGACACAGAAAACCGGTTAAAATATCCAAAAGGAAAAAGGCCACCGGAAATAAAATTTCCAAAACCAAATGAATATTGGAACGAGGCAGCTTCCTATGTAACTGAAAAATTCTCCAAAAATTATGGAGAGATCAGTAAATCATTTATCTATCCCACCACGTTTGCCGAAAGCCGAGCGTGGCTAAAGCAGTTTTTGCAAAAAAGGTTTGACGAGTTTGGTGCATACGAAGATGCAGTAGTCACCAGCGAAAGCATTTTGCACCACAGTGTATTGACGCCCATGCTGAATGTAGGGTTGCTCACCCCACGAGAAATACTGGAAGAAGCGGTTACCCATGCCACCGAAAACAATATCCCACTTAACTCATGCGAAGGATTCGTCCGACAAATTTTGGGTTGGCGCGAATTTATCCGCGGTGTGTACCAAATAAAAGGCAGTCAGGAGCGAACCACCAACTATTGGAAATTCAAACGGAAGATTCCCAACACATTTTGGAACGGGACTACTGGTATTCCTCCTATTGATCACACTATTAAAAAAGTACTAACTACTGGATACTGCCATCATATCGAGCGGCTGATGGTGCTCGGTAATTTTATGTTGTTGTGTGAGTTTGACCCAGACGAAGTCTACAAATGGTTTATGGAACTGTTCATTGACGCCTATGATTGGGTGATGGTGCCCAATGTATATGGCATGAGTCAATTTGCGGATGCTGGATTGATGGCCACCAAACCCTATATCAGCGGAAGTAACTACCTCATGAAAATGAGTGACTATTCAAAAGGTGATTGGCAACCGATATGGGATGGGTTGTTTTGGCGATTCATGAACGAGCACAGGGATTTCTTTTTGAAGAATCCCCGGCTGGGGATGTTGGTGAAAACATTTGACAAGATGCCGATTGCGAAACAGCAAGGTCACCTCGAGCATGCAGAAATTTATTTAAAATCGTTAGCAGGCTAATACGGTGAGTAAGACTTCCATCAATATAGTTTGGTTCAAGAGAGATTTACGTTTGAGCGATCACCAACCACTGCTACGCGCCTCTGAGGGTAATTTACCTACGCTACTGATTTATTTTTATGAGCCGTCTATCATGAATTTTAAAGATAGTGATGAGCGCCACTGGAGATTTGTGCAGCAATCACTCAATGAGTTAAATAACTCACTTTCCGAATTCAATCACTACATCCACACAATTCATGGAGAAGTGTTGCCAGCGCTACAAAAAATTGTAGAAATATTTGAGGTGAGTACGCTATTCTCACACGAAGAAATTGGAAACCACCTTACCTATAAGCGTGATCAATCAGTAGCCAAGTTTTGCAAAGGAAAAAATATTATTTGGAAAGAATATCCTACCAATGGAGTAATCCGAGGATTGAAAAATCGAAATGCATTTAGCCAAAAGTGGATGCAGACGATGAGCGAGCGTTTGTATTCGGTAGAATTTAAAGATTTAGCTACCATCCAACTTCCCAATGATTTTCTTGCTCGTTTTGCCAATACGTATGAGAGTAATCGTCAATTCCAGCCAGGCGGACCTACCGCTGCGAACCAATACCTCAGCAGTTTTTTATATCAGCGCAAATCAAATTATAGCAAACACATTTCAAAGCCGGAAGAGAGCCGGAAAAGTTGTAGTAGGTTGTCGCCTTACTTAGCTTGGGGCAATCTTAGTATGAAGCAGGTGTATCAGGCTACTTTAGAAGCGATAACAAAAACGGATGACAAACGAAATCTTGGATTTTTTATCAATCGACTCCACTGGCATTGTCATTTCATTCAAAAGTTTGAAAGTGAATGCCGAATAGAATTTGAGAATTTGAACAAAGGGTTTGATGAGATCAGAAATCAAACCAACGTTGAGTTGGTAACTGCTTGGGAGATTGGCAGAACAGGCTACCCATTGATTGATGCGTGTATCAACTGTGTAAAAACCACGGGGTACTTAAATTTCAGAATGCGCAGCTTGCTGGTTTCGTTTTTTACGCATCACCTGTGGCAACCATGGCAGTCGGGTGCTCATTTTTTAGCCCGACAATTTTTAGATTTCGATCCAGGTATTCATTATCCGCAGTTTCAAATGCAAGCTGGTACGATGGGTGTGAATACCATTCGCATTTACAATCCCGTCAAACAAAGTATAGACCATGATCCGGAGGGCATTTTCATCAAGAAATGGGTTCCTGCGTTGAGAGATGTTCCTGTAGAGTTTATCCACCAACCTTGGTTAATGCCCTTAGAAGATCAAATTACTATCGGATTTAAAATGGGTGAGGATTACCCATTACCAGTAGTTGATATTCAACAGACTGCACGCTATGCAAGGGTACATTTATGGCAAACCAAAAAATCTAAAGTTGTGCAACAGGAGAATCAGCATATTTTGAAAAAGCACGCGAAAAGAAAAACAGAGAAGGAAGACCCCTTACAATTAGTGTTGTCAAGTAGGGTTTCAAGTTGATTACCTGCCAGTCATACTCTCTTACGAGCAAATTCTATTGCCGAAAATAGTCAACTCATTGAAAACTAATTTCCACTTCTAGAGAAAGTCTTTTATTAGACACTCGGGTTAGTATGCCAATGTAGTGTAGAAAACATAGGTGTTTAATATCATAAATAGAATGGCAGGCAATGAAACCCTTAGACTATCTTTCACACGAACCCGTGCTAGTAAACCGAAGAACATCAATAACGCTAATCCACCAGAAGAAATTAAAAGGATGGGAGTCAAAAACAGCCCAACGAGCAGTCCTACGGCACCAACTATTTCTAAGATCGCAGTTAATACACCAAATTTTTCAAGCCCAAAACGCTTGAATTCGTTTTTCATGTGGGGAGTAAAGAAATAAGAGGCTCCGTAAATTATAAAAGATGCACTTGAGAAAAGTGTAAGCAGCAGGCACAAATTCATTTTTAGAAAGGTCTCTCCGATACCACCAAAAGAAAGATACACAAGAGCAACAAAAGGAAGGAAGGGATGTGTTTTGTCAGCGGGTTCTTGACTTTGAAATGGAAGTACTGAGCTGATAACATCAGAAAGCCCATCATCAGTGAAGGAATGAATACTAAAGATGGATACCAGATGCCTGCAACAATTAATGTCGCCAGGGCTATTTTGGCTGCACCTACAGCCGAACGGACAAGATCGCTTAACTCGTATTGCTTAAATTCAACGAATATGTTATCAAACCGAAATACCCAAACATAAATAATTGAGGCGGCAATTATAAGTTGAGCAACAATAGCGAGTGCGTTCATACGATTTAAAGTTTATGTTTTGCAGACGTTCAGCTTTTTCTAACAAGGGTTGTTGAAGCAGTTTACAATGAGAACTGTAATCAGACCTTTTTTTTCCTTTTCATTTCCTGCAAGGTCAGATAAAATCCGGTTGAAAACAATAGCGTGATCAGACCAGCGAAATAAGGGATAAGACTAGTCATTTGATTTACCATTAATGAGTTTCAAATAAATTCCAAATCCTAATATTGAAGGCACCCATAAGCCGACAAATATTGCCGCTTCTTTCTCTCCCTTAAACCATGATATTTCAGCGAATACTAACGAGAGGATCGCTGAAGGAATTAACAACTTATCTGCGATTGTGAATTTTTTAAACATAAAAGCGATTTTTATTAGTTAACAAAACAGTTTCTGCACAAAAAAGTCTGCCAGTTAAACGGCCGAATGAAGCAAAAATTGATTATCCTTTAAAAGGAGAAAGCCCGCTTGGGGCTCTCCATTTTAAGATAATAGTTGAAATTAAGCTGGCAAAATCACCTTATTAATCACATGAATAACACCGTTATCCGCTTCTACATTCGCAACTACCACTTCAGCATCGTTGACCAATACTTTCCCGTCCTTCAAGTGAATAGTGATTTCAGCACCATTAACTGTCTTTGCTTTCATACCATCAGATAAATCTGTTGACATAACTTTCCCTGCAACAACGTGATAGGTAAGGATGCCTTGCAACTTCGCTTTGTTAGCAGGCTCAATCAATGATTCTACTGTGCCTGGGGGCAAAGCTGCGAATGCTTCATCCAAGGGCGCAAAAACGGTGAACGGACCTTCACCAGATAGTGTCTCGACTAATTCAGCAGCCGTTACAGCTGCAACCAATATTTTGAATGAGCCGTGATTGACGGCAGTTTCTGCAATATTCATAATTATTTATTTTGTTTAAACTTTATAAGGCAGGATATCGCTCTATTGTTCAACCCATGAGATTAATAAACTGTTAAAAGAAAGTAGGGGAGAAAGTCAATAAATTAATATTGGTAAAAGTGTGCGGCAAAAAATTTAGTAAGATCATATTTTGAGTCTACCGACCATATTCTATTTTTGAAAGACTCGTGTAACACGGTCTATCAGATAATGTTTGATTTAAAAAATTTAATTTGAAATTAGATTGGGCTAACAATTAAGTCGATTATCTGTTCTGATTCAAAACTAAACAACTCGTTATGAAAAATTTATTTTTAGTACTCATTGCCTTCGCGGTGTCCGTTACTGCTTTTAGCCAATCAAAAGATGTAGTGGATATTGCCATCAGTTCACCTGATCACACCACTTTAGTTGCTGCCGTAAAAGCCGCTGATTTGGTTACCACATTAAAGAGTGCGGGTCCATTCACAGTGTTCGCTCCAACCAACGCGGCTTTCGATAAGCTTCCAGCTGGAACAGTAACCACTTTGTTGAAACCTGAGAATAAGGCTCAATTGGCTAAGATATTGACCTACCATGTAGTAGCTAGTAATTTGGATGCCGCAGCTGTCACAGCAGCTATTAAAGCTGGTAAAGGCAAAGCCGTTGTAACAACGGTAAGCGGTGGTAAATTGACTGCCTCTCTGGACAAAGACAAAGTAATGTTAACCGATGAATCAGGTAAGACTGCTTATGTAGTAGTCGCTGATTTAAAAGGAAGCAATGGTGTGGTTCACGTTATTGATGGTGTAGTACTTCCAAAGTAATTCTTTCGAATTCTTTAAAATGGCGCTTCCTTAATTGCGTGCGCCTTTTTTTGTTTAGAAATATCCATTTTTCAAGTCCGTAAAATCAGAGCACTTTTTGGTGTTTTAGTATTATCCATATATGGAAGTTATATCTTCGTCAACCATCCAAACCTGGGAGCGCTTTTACAGAGCCAACTTTGTTAATAGTCTCACCGGTTTCAAATCAGTTAGCTTGATTGGTACAATTAATCAAAATGGGCAAACTAATCTTGCCATCTTTAGTAGCGTGGTACATTTGGGTTCAGATCCTGCACTTATTGGGTTTATCAATCGGCCCATCAAAGCAGCCCCGCATACACTTGCCAATATTCAATCAACTGGGACTTATACGATCAATCACGTTCATCCGTCATTTTTAGAATCGGCTCATCAAACAAGCGCTAAATATCCCGAAGAGATAAGCGAGTTTGACGAACTGGGGCTTACCCCGGAATTTTTTGATGCTACAGCGGCACCTTTTGTAAAAGAGAGTAAAGTAAAGTATGGCTTAACGCTGGAAGAAATCATTCCCATAAAAGTCAACAACACGTTTTTGGTAATTGGAAAACTACAAAGCGTAGCATTAGAAGAGGATATTCTTTTACCGGATGGTTTTCTCGAGCTTGATAAGGCCTCGTCAATATGCAGCAACGGAATAGACGCTTATTATTCAACTCAATTGATTGATCGCTATGAGTATGCTAAGCCGGGGGTAAGACCCGAGAAGTTAACGAAATAGAGCCCTCACCCATCTTTTGTTAGCCAGCAAAAGAGTGCGATTCTATAGTTATTGACTTGCTTTTGCTTGCCTAAAAGACAAAAAGGCACTTATTGTGTTTATACAGCAGGGTATAAAAATTTACTATGGCAACTATCTCTACCATATTCAACTTAGTGTATTCAAAAATACTATCCGAAGAAGCTCGCAAAAAAAGTGAAGTCGTCATTGTGATTATCGCTATTGCCAGCTTCTTGCTTCATCTGCTGCTAATCGCACTGGTTGATTTAAAAGTGCTAGCGTTCGATGGCTATAAGGAACTTTTTAATAATCCCATTGCAGCTATCTACACGCCATTCTCCTTCATTCTTGTATATGAAGTGTATCTGCTTATTTACTACCTGCCCAAATCAACGACTACTTATATAGGTAAACAATACGAGATCATGACGCTAATTGTGATCAGAAGAATTTTTAAAGACTTATCTCAATTGCAGCTGACACCCGATTGGTTTAAAGTACCCAGCGATCTGCTACTGACTTATGATTTGATAGCAACTATGGTTCTCTTTTTGTTAATTCTTTTGTTCTATCGGCTTAATCGAAAAAGTACAGTCGATTCGGAGCCAGGCGAACTTTCATCGGAAATAGCACAGTTCATCAAGATGAAAACGATTATCGCTAAGTGCCTGGTACCCATCTTTGTGCTACTAGCCATCTTTAGTCTGGGCGAGTGGATCTATGATAGTTTTTTCTCGCCAAACCACCATATGACATCTATTCAGGATGTGAATAAAATATTTTTTGATACCTGTTTCACCATCTTGATTTTAACAGATGTACTACTACTATTGATCTCCTTTTTGCATACCGATAAATTCAATAGAGTCATTCGAAATTCTGGCTTTATTATTTCCACTATTCTTATAAAACTTTCCTTTGGAATTGATGGCTTATTAAACATTATCTTGATAGTGGTGGCTGTACTATTTGGTGTAATTATTTTGGCGATTCATAATCAATTTGAAAGGCTGAAGCCAAAGCCGCTGTAGGTTTACGCGATAAACTTCTTCTTCAGCAGTGAGTGCTGCGAAAGCATTTTTTGATAACTATCAGGTTGCACAGATAGCAGGCTTTGCAAGGACTTAAATGTACTTACCGTTGCAGCTAACTTATCTCGAATAGGGTCACTTGTTATCCCAATGTATTCTGCCACTTCATTCCCAAGATAAAACCGAATTTGAGAAGACACCAAGTCTGACTGGTCACGAGGAACACTCACTTTGTAATAACTCAATAATTCTTTGGTTAGGATGATCCCCTCTTCTGTCTTTTTGAAATTCCTGATCTTAATGGTAGTCGCCAATTGCCGTGCTTCGAGAAAAGAGGATGGTAGTAATGACTCATCGATATTCATTTGATAACCAATGTATCGCCAGGCAAAAAGAAAATCCTCTTTCTCTTTGTCGGAGAGAATATAACCCGATTGCTGCATGCCCAGCAGAATCACATAAGAGAAAGCCAGATTCGTACCCGCCATGTCTTCTTGATTAATGGGCACGCCCCACTCCATATTCCAAGTTGGTTGCTTTCTTAAATAGTACCTTGAGAGTGCATGAATCAGCCGCACTTTGTTAATGTGGATGTGACCAGTCTCTCCATCTTCTAGAGTTTCTGGAGTTAAGACTGAAATAACGAACGATGCGGTATCTAGCAATCGCTTCCCGGGCGAATTGCGCATCTTGTCTGATAAATAAAGTGCTTTATTTCCGGGGGATGCCGCATAGCAATAGGGTAGTGACATTGCGCCAAGCAAAGCCATCATCTCCAAAGCATACTGTTTGAAAATTTGTTGCCCTTTTTGCAATCGTTTTTGATTAAACCAAGCTGGTTTCGGCTTTTGATTTATCAAGAATTTCTTCAGCTCAGAATCAGGCTGAGATTCAATTGACTTTTCGTCCAATTTGAATAGGCCATACAATACGATCTGTTGATTGGCTGCAAAAGTCGCCTCGATGAGAGCATCTGCTTCAGGATCTCCGTGCAAGCGTTGACTGTCTAAAAATTTACTCGAAGTGACCATAGACTATTTTTGTTGAAGAGTTATGCCCTTTCAACAAACCAATTTCTTTAATGTTCTAAACGATCTGATGACTGTCAAAAAGCCGAAAATGGAGATTCACAACTTTGGTTTTGTTTAATAATTAAGACATAAAAGTAGACAATACTAAACACTCCAATTGAAGCGGGTCTCATTTTTTTGACCTTTTTAGCTGACTCTTTTCATATTTTTACTTTTTGTTCATCAATTATATATATAAATGTCAAATAAATTAAACAGGAATAAAAATATTTAACAATTTTTTCAAACGATTGAAACAAGCGATAGTAAGCTGTGTTTAATTTGTACAATAAACCCTTAAACACAAATAATATGAACACATTACTAACCGACATCGTGAAAATCCCAGTGGATGATCCGATCGCATTCACATTCTTCACCGGCTACATGGCCATGCTCGCTTCTGCTGTTTTCTTCTTCATGGAAAGAAGCAGTGTAGAAGGCAAGTGGAAACTTTCTCTTTTAGTTTCCGGTCTTATCACCGGTATCGCAGCAGTACACTATTACTACATGCGCGATTACTATTTGGCAACTGGTCAAACACCAACTGCCCTTCGTTACATCGACTGGACTTTGACAGTTCCCTTGATGTGCGTTGAGTTTTATTTATTGACGAAAGCTGCAGGTGCAAAGAAAAGTTTGCTTTGGAAGTTGATCGCTGCTTCCGTTTTAATGTTGGTTACTGGTTACATAGGTGAGGCGTTCACTGACGGATCTACCTTCCACAGTGTATTGTGGGGTGTGATTTCAACTGTTGGTTACGTGTATATTTTGTACACTGCATGGCTTGGCGAAGTTGCTCAATTGGCAAAGAACTCTGGCGATCCAGTGGTCGTAAGAGGTATTCAAACATTAGCTTGGTTCGTATTAGTAGGTTGGGCTGTCTATCCGATTGGGTACATGTGTATGCCTGGAGGATGGCTTAATGTCGGACTAGGATGGAGTGCATCAAACGTAGATTTATTCTACAACATTGCCGATGCGATTAATAAGATTGGCTTTGGTTTAGTAGTTTACAACATTGCTGTTACTAGTAAAGGAAAATAAACCGAAGTAATTCACGGAAAAGAATAGGAAGACGGAGCTCGTAAATGAGCTCCGTTTTTTTTGGTCTTTCAATGGAAAAACAATCTTCATATAACTACACCATTGTTGGCGCAGGCGCTTCGGGGCTCTGGCTAGCGAATGCTTTGTTGAAACAAGGTCTTCTCGAAGCCAACACTCTATGTATTGTAGAATCAGATGCGCACAAGGCTAACGATCGAACCTGGTGTTACTGGGCAACTGAACCGATTTCACCCGTTGAAACGGTTAGCAAAGCATGGCGGTCGATCTTTCAGCTCAATATGTCCAGCCATGCGAAAAACTTGACTCCGTATAGTTACTATCATGTGCGCAGTGCAGATTTTTATTCGCAATTAAAAAGTAAATTAAGTGAGTGCCCTGCCATTTATTGGCATGATGAAGATGTCATCGAAGTTAATGATCTAACATCGCAGGTAGAAGTAAAAACAGCAACGGAAACCTGGCAATCGGATGGTATTTTTTTATCCGCACTTCCTCGATCATCTTCTAATCAGGCTGACTACAAACTTGCGCAGCAGCGTTACTTGAAAACACCTTTGTCCGCAAAACCTGAATTATTTCTTTGGCAGTCATTTGTCGGATGGCGAGTTAAAACTGCACAAAAGGTGTTTGATGAATCCAGCATGTCGATGATGGATTTTAACGTTGCACAAGGGAACTATACTCAATTCATGTACGAGTTACCTTATTCGTCTACCGAGGCGCTTGTTGAAATGACAAGGTTTGGAGAGAAAAAGTTATCCATTCCGGAGGCAGAAGAAGAACTCAGGAATTACATGGATCGGAAAGGGTGCAGTTATAAAATCAATGAGGTCGAAATCGGGGCGATTCCAATGACCCCTCAATTTGATATGCATCGAAAGTACCTATCACCAAAAGAAAGAATCATTTATATCGGCACATTGGGCGGAGCTATCAAACCAACTACCGGTTTTGGCTTTAAGCGTATGCATGCTTATAGTGAAAAACTAGCCAAGGCGTTAAAAGAAGGTAGCACTCTCCCCACTATGCACCGGCCATATCGATTTCGGCTGTACGATGTGTTGTTATTGCGGATTTTGCAAAATCAACCCCATCGTGGAAAGGAAATTTTTGAGCAATTGTTTCGAACCCAGCCGATTCACCGCATTCTTCGATTTCTAGATGAAGAAACCACATTTGTGGAGGAAATTGCTATTTTTTCCAGATTGCCTATTCGACTATTTTTGAGATCACTATTAGATCATTTGTCCGGACGTTGATGTATTGCCAATCCAAACTATTTCAAACGCAAATAGCACTGCAATTAATTTTGATAGTGATTGTTTATTTGTTTTCGTTTGCGGCAGACGTACAAGCCATTTTTTGCGGAATACTATTATGTACGGTTGGAATTCCACACGGCTCAAACGACCATTTGTATCGACCTGATAAGTCGAATTTTGGAATGCTTAAATTTTTGGGCATCTATTTGGGAACTATGTTTCTTTATCTCGGGCTTTGGTGGATAGCGCCCTTACTGGCATTGATACTCTTCTTTGTTATCTCCTTTCATCATTTCGGCCAAACGAATTTTGAGAATGACTCAATTAACTATTTGCCCTCATGGCTTTGGGGAATATGGGTATTAGTTTTTCCTGTGCTGCTTCATTGGAATGAGGCATCAGGTATTTTTCAACAGATGCTTTCATCGAATAGTTTGTTTACTCCAAGTTCCTTTGTTGACCAGAGCGCGATAGCCGATTTCAATTGGCCGTTGTGGGTAATGATCTCCTTGGCTATGCTTTATTTACTAAGCCTGATAATTTATGAGCGCAGAAATATAATTCACTTCTCTGGACAGTTTATTTTGATCACGATTTGGTATTTAGTTACTCCGCTTTTGTCTGGATTTATTATCTTTTTTTGTTTGTGGCACGCATTGCAGTCGATGAGGCATCAAGCTATGTACTTCAAGCAATCAGCAGGTGGCACTTTAATGGAATTCCTTAAAGCGATGCTACCATTCAGTCTCTTGGCCTTGATTTCATTTGCGGTATATGTCTACTTCAGAGGTTTTCAAATCGCAGAAGCATTTATCTTATTGTCGATGATCACACTCCCACATGTGCTTGTGATGCATCAATTGTATCACAAAACAAGTGAGCAAAAGATATCGCACACTTTGAATGAAAATTAATAGGTGATTTAAAAGATCGTCCATATAGAATGGAAAGGAAAGAACTTACTAAAGAAGACATTGACCGTATCATTGAAATGGCTTGGGAGGATAGAACTCCATTCGAGGCCATCGAACTTCAATTTGGCTTGCTTGAAAAAGAAGTGATTGCGCTCATGCGTTCGCAAATGAAAGCAAGCAGTTTTAAAATGTGGCGCAAACGCACCAATGGCAGAGGAACGAAGCACCAATCTCTCAGTCAACTGGATAAAGGCAGGTTTAAGTCTACATTACAAAAGTCGATCTCAGGAAACAAAATCAGTAAACGATGAATGAGTTGTTTACGCGTAGCAAAAATGAAGTTTCATTTCCCACTGACTACAGCGCGATTATAGAACGAGTCGATGGTATTGATCCATTAAGATATGGCAAGACTAGGAATTTTATCGATGGAGCAGTAACGTGTCTATCACCCTATATCTCCCGCGGGGTTATCAGCGTTAAACAAGTGCAAAAATCTGTGTTGGCCAAAGGATATCCTCCTCCCACGATTGAGAAGTTTTTACAAGAACTTGCCTGGCGCGAGTATTTTCAGCGCGTGTGGCAAGCAAAAGGAGATTTACTTTTTCAAGATTTGAAACATCCCCAAGCAGATGTATTGCATCATCAAATGGTTCACGCATTGGTAGAAGCAACAACTGGCATTGACGCTATTGACAAATCAATTCGTGAATTTTACAATACAGGCTATCTGCATAACCATGTTCGTATGTATGTGGCCAGCATCGCGTGCAACATGGGTAAGGCACATTGGTCGGCACCCGCGCAATGGATGTACTATAATTTGTTGGATGGCGACTTGGCCAGCAACACCTGCAGTTGGCAATGGGTTGCCGGGGCATTCTCTTCTAAAAAGTATTATTGTAATCAGGAAAATATCAATCGTTTTACCAACGGCCACCAACATGACACATTTTTGGATTTGCCTGTAGAGGACCTATACAAAGCCACATTACCTGATACACTGAAGTCGACTAGACCTTTGAGTTTAAAAACGTTGCTTCCTGATTCTAAAAGGCCTTCTGTTGATACTACAAAGCCAACGTTAATCTATAATTCCTACAATCTCGACCCACTTTGGAGGAAGGATGAAAAAGTAAATCGTATTCTATTGCTAGAGCCATCACACTTTCAAAAATTTCCGGTTAGTGAAAAGGTGATTGCATTTATTTTAAATCTTTCCAAAAACATCCCCAATATTCAATTGATGGTAGGCGAAGTTTCTGAGTTAGAAAAACTTTACGTAGCTTCCGAAGTGAGTACCAAATGGCTGATTTCGAAAGAACACCCGGCATTTAATTATTATCCCGGACAAAGAGACGCACGCGATTGGCTATACCCAGAAATAAACGGGTATTACAATTCTTTTTTTTCATATTGGAAAAAGTGTGAGAAACTGATAAAGTAAAGTCTATGAAAATACTCCTCACCGGCTCCACCGGTTACATCGGCCGAAGGCTTTTGCCCGTTTTGGTAGGGGCAGGTCACCACGTCATCTGTTTAGTGCGCGACCAGCGTAGGTTTGATTGGGATGATTTTTCAGAAGATTTCCTAAAACAAGTTTCGGTCATAGAAGTAGATCTAAGCGATTCGAAATCATTTGGCTTAGTGCCCACAGATATAGATGTTGCCTATTATCTTGTTCACTCCATGAGCTCTTCTAACTCGGATTTCACAAAAATGGAAGCAATCTCTGCGCAAAATTTTGTAGCCTTCATCAATACCACCACAGCAAAACAAACCATTTATTTAAGCGGAATTGTTAATGATGCAGATTTATCTGCTCATTTACTTTCTCGCAAAAATGTAGAAGATATTTTAAAGAGCGCTACTGCTCCTTTAACCGTTTTACGTGCAGCCATTATTATTGGCTCTGGCAGCGCTTCTTTCGAAATCATTCGCGATCTGGTAGAAAAATTGCCCGTCATGGTAGCTCCTAAATGGTTGAAGACTCGCTGCCAACCGATTGGGATTCGAAATGTGATTGAGTATTTGCATGGCGTGCTATTAAAACAGGAGAGTTATCATCAAACATTTGATATTGGGGGTACAGAAATACTCACCTACAAGCAGATGCTTTATGGCTTTGCGAAGATGCGTGGCTTGAAGAGACTGATCATCACTATACCTGTCCTGACACCCAAACTTTCTTCACTCTGGTTGGTGTTTGTTACCTCGACTACCTATTCGTTGGCGCGAAGCCTTGTCAATAGTATGCGCAATGAAGTAATTTGCAACGATACGCGGATCCAGCAAATTGTACCAACGAAAATTCTTTCCTACGAAGAGTCGTTGCAGTTAGCCTTTGACAAGATTAGTCAGAAAAGCGTGATCTCTAGCTGGAAAGATGCGATTTCACTTTCTACAATGGATAAGAATTTTCTCAACAATGTTCAAGTGCCTGAACATGGAGTATTCACTGACAAACGACAAATTGAATTTGTTAGAAATAGGGAAGAGGTCATCGAAAATATTTGGCGCATTGGCGGTAATCGCGGTTGGTATTTTGGCAATTGGATGTGGCGCATTCGCGGAGTCATGGATAAAATGATAGGTGGAGTCGGTTTGCGAAGGGGACGAAGAAGCGAAACTGATTTAAAAGCAGGTGATGCCCTTGATTTCTGGCGTGTGTTGGTGGCAGATAAACCAAATGGCAGGCTGCTACTCTACGCTGAAATGAAATTACCTGGTGAGGCATGGCTGGAATTCAGAGTAAAGGAAAGTGACGGAAGAAAGACATTATTTCAAACGGCCACCTATCGTCCACTGGGTTTATGGGGTCGCCTTTATTGGTATTCGGTATTGCCTTTTCATGGATTGATCTTTCCAAAGATGGCTGAGAATATTACAAAGTAGACGCTTTTGACTATCTTCCTAAGATTGTTCTATTTTACCAATTATAAGTCTAGACTAAACGAACTATCAAGTTAATACACACCCTTCGGGATTGTAGCCACGAAAAAATGCCATCCGATTATTTGATGAACCAGGTCGAGACGGAACGTTTGAAGTTCAGGCCAATCAGCTTTGATGATACTGACGAGTGGCTCCTATTTTTCGAAGATCCGGCATCTTTTCAATACTGGAAAGGTGCGCGAGAGACACCTGCGGTAGAATGTAAGAATTGGTATGTCAAGCAGTTTAAAAGACTGACTGAAAACCGCGGTGGTATGAATGCCTTGATTGAAAAGGCAACGGGAAAACTAATTGGTCATGCCGGACTACTCGTGCAGACGGTGGATGGTCTTGCAGAATTGGAAGTGGCTTATTCGCTTTTATCGAATTTCCGGGAAAAAGGCTTTGCCAGAGAGGCTGCTAGAAAATGTAAGGAATACGCTTTTGACAGAGAGCTCGCGCCTTCGCTGATTTCAATAATCAGTTTTACGAATGCTCCGTCAGCGAACGTGGCGATTAAGAACGGTATGCGAATTGAAAAGCAAACCGTTTATAACGAAAATGAAGTAAACATTTTTCGGATTCATCGGTCGGAATACATTCACAACAAAACGACATGAAATACTACTTTTTCTTACTACTTATTCTTTCTTGCACAACTATGGAACCACAGATTGTTAAGTTGTACGAAACAACGATCCCAAATTCAAAGGTGGATATTTCTGTAAATGAGAAATCGGAAGTTGGAGCCGATGGAATTTTACGAATCAGTAATGTAATAGAACCTACACTCACTGTTTTTCAACCGGAGAATGGAAAAGGAAATGGCACGGCTGTTATTATTTGCCCAGGTGGTGGATATTCGATTTTAGCAGCAGGTCATGAAGGCACGGCTGTGGCGAAAGAGTTTGTCAAGATGGGGGTTACTGCATTTGTGTTAAAGTATCGTTTGCCTGACGTACGCCTTCAACTCAACCCAGGGATCGCGCCACTTCAGGATGCGCAGCGCGCGATTCAATTGGTACGAGAACGAGCAAGTGATTGGAATATCGATCCAAAGAAGATCGGCATTCTGGGTTTTTCAGCGGGTGGACATTTAGCCAGCACAGCAGGTACAAAATTTGGCAAGCCTGTGATTGAGAATAGTAAACAAATTAGTGTACGTCCTGATTTTATGGTTCTCATTTATCCTGTGATCAGTTCTGACACGGCCATCTATTATGGCGGTTCGTTTGAGAAGTTATTGGGAATAGGGAATACGACTCAAACACGGTTGGAGTATTCCAGTGATAAACATGTTTCGAAAAATAGGCTTAATGGACATTTATTAGGCTGGAAACCTTGCAAATTATTGAATGCCATAGCTTTAGGTCAAATCAAAGCTATGAATAAAAAAACTGCATTCACTGCGGGTCT
>VYLL01000034.1_pt1 | contig 70305 bp, 66 predicted proteins | sample 5114301 | NCBI WGS metagenome assembly VYLL01 (sample SAMN12291809, study PRJNA351875) | freshwater metagenome | isolation source: freshwater lake | place: USA: Michigan, MSU2 Lake | collected 2011-08-16 | reverse complement strand
GTTGCGGCGCCGGGCGCACCCGGCGCGCCGGCCTTTGGCGCGCTCTTGGCCACCGACACGCTCGGCTTGATCGTTGCTTGTGGCTTGGCTGCCTCGGCCAATGGAATGCTCCGCGATCACTTGCTTGTCCACGCCGTCGCTGTCACCACGGACGCGCGCAGCGTCCCCGCAGTGTTATCGGGGATCATTGCCCGCCAACTTCACTCCGAACACTGACCAACCGACCATTCCGGCACCCCGCACCCGCATATCCGTCATATCCTTGATGTTCTCGCGCCGCGGGTCGTGCGACACCCTCACGCCATCGCACTCGCGGCACGAAGCGAAGGACTCACCATGACCCCCTCCACCGCCGTCTCCACGAAATCCTCCGCCCATGTGCCCGCACACGGCGGCAAAGCGAGCAACGGACGCGTTTTCAACTTCAACGCCGGGCCCAGTTATCTGCCCGAAGAGGTCCTTCGCCAGATTCAGGAAGATATCTGGAACTACAAGGGCACCGGCCTTGGAATCATGGAGCACTCGCACCGGGCCAAGGTATACGACGAAGTCATCGTCGCGGCCGAGGCCGACGTGCGGGCGATTGCCAACGTCCCCAAGAACTACCGCATCCTCTTTATGACCGGCGGCAGCTCCTCGCAGAACTTCATCGTGCCGACCAACCTGCTCAAGGCCGGACAGACTGCCGATTACATCGTCACCGGGTACTGGGGACAGCGGTCGTTTGACGACGCCCACGCCGTCGCGAAGCAGGTGGACGGGAAGATCAACCTCGCCGCGAGCAGCGCCGACACAAATCACTCATACATCCCCTCGGCCCAGCAGACGCGCTTCTCGCCCGGAGCCGCGTACGTCCACTTCACGTCCAACAACACCATCTACGGCACCCAGTGGCGCAATCCCGACGGCTCTGAGCGCTTGCCCGAAGCGCCCGCCGGCGTGCCGCTGGTGTGCGACATGTGCAGCGATATCTACTCGCGCCCGACGGACATCTCGAAGTTTGGCCTTGTCTACGCCAGCGCCCAGAAGAACCTGGGCACGACGGGCGCCACGATCGTGATCGTGCGTGATGATCTTGTCGAGCGCGCCGACGCGTCTCTGCCGCGAATGCTGCAGTACCGCACGTTCGTCAAGGACGTGAGCATGCCCAACACGCCGCCGGCGTTCGCGATCTACACCGTCGGCCTGATGGCCCGGTGGATCATGGCGCAGGGCGGCCTCGTGACGTTGCACGCCCGCAACGTCCAAAAGGCCCAGCTTGTCTACGACGCGCTGGACGCGACCAGCGACTTCTGGATCGCGCACGCCCGCAAAGAGGATCGCTCGCTGATGAACATCGTCTTCCGCGCTCGCGGCACCGGCGGCGCCGGCACCGGCGAGGCCCTCGACCAGCGATTCACCGCCGAGGCCAAGGCCAACGGCATGGACGGCCTGGCTGGCCACCGCGCTGCCGGGGGCATGCGGGCCAGCGTCTACAACGCCTTCCCCATCGCCGGCTGCAAGACACTCGCCGAGTTCATCGTGGACTTCGCGAAACGCAACGGCTGAGTCGAAGGTTCGATGGGTCGAAAGCAGCCGACGCGACGCAACACGATCGACTTCAGAGCGAGTGCCGCGATGAACTACGAGCTATTCATGGAAGCTGTAGTGGATGCGCTGCTATTCATTGATTTCAGCGGGCCTGAGACTGTGAACGAGGATTCTGCCGTCCAGATCATGGAGCAGATCGTGGCGACGCTGCAGAAGTTGTCTCCCACAGACAAGGATCAGTTCCTCAGCTACCTCAATCGCCGCGCTTCGCAGGCGGAGGGGGAGAAGGAGCGACGGTGGCTTGAGACTCTCGCAGAAGATATGGGCCTGATCGGGGATTGAGTCGTCTGTCGTCCATCTGCACGCAACACAACAGCCGCACTGGTTTTCCGTTCCAGCGAGCCCATCGCGCCTCCCCCACCCCGAATACCCTCCGCCCATGCTCTCTTTCGAGCTCTGGCTCGGCTTCGCACTCGCGATCGCACTCCTGATCGTTCTCGATCTGGCTCTGTTCACGCGCCGTCTGCAAATCGTCTCTCGCGGCGAGGCGATCGCGTCGTTTGCGTTGTGGGTGCTGGCCAGTTATGCCGTGGCCTTGGGCGTATACGCGATCTACGAGGAGAACTGGCTTAACCTGCATCGCGCGATCGAGACGGGGATCACGCCGATCACCGGCGCGGGGAAGCTGACGGGCTTTGAGGCGCACTTCCAGTTTCTGGCGGTGTACGTGACGGAGGTCGGGCTGTCGCTGGACAACATCGCGGTCCTGGCACTGTTGTTCGCGTACTTCAAGGTTCCGGCCCGCGCGATGCCGCGGGCACTGCTCTGGTCCGGCGTGATCGCGCTGGTGGTGCGGCTGGTGCTGACGCTGGCCGGCGCGACGATGCTGAACAGCGCCGGGCTGACCTGGACATCGTGGATCTTCACAGGTCTGCTGATCATCGCGCTGCTGCGGCTGCTCTTCATGCCAGATGAGCCCAGCGATTTCTCTCGCTCGAAGCTCGCCGCACGCATCCGGCGTCTGCTCCCGGTGGCGGATGATTTCGACGGCCATCGCCTGACGACGCGGCGCACGCCCACCGGTAAGCGCGCGTTCACGCCATTGTTCGTCGCGGTCCTCGTCGCCGCGTGGATCGATCTGACCTACACCGCCGACAGCATCCCCGCCGCGTTCGCGCTCACGCGCGACCCGTTCATCGCCTTCGCCGCCAGTGCGCTGGCGATCCTCAGCCTGCGCTCGCTCTTTTTCTCCCTCGGTGCGCTGATCGGCCGCCTGCGGTACTTGAAGCCCGCGGTCGTGCTCATCCTCGCGGCGCTGATCGTCAAGAACTTCTTCTTCATCGCCCACCCCGGCGCGCTTCCACCGGAGTGGATGACGCTCGGCACGAGCGTGTTGCTGCTCGTCGCGGTCGGAATGTCGCTGCTTTATCTGCGTCGCACGGATCCGGCGGCGCTGATGGCTCCGCGACCGTCAGCGATCGCCGACCTTGAGGAAGCCGCGCGCGCCACGCGCCGGAACTTCCGCAAGGTGCTGATCCTGATCGCCGGGACGATCGTGATCATGCTCGGCATCGCGATCGCGCCCTTGCCCGGACCTGGCCCGACGGTCATCGTGCCGATCGGCATTGCAATCCTCGCGACGGAGTTCGCGTGGGCTCGCACGCTGCTGGTGAAGATGAAGGACGCCGTGCTCGCCGTGGACAACTTCAGCACGCGCCTGTCGCGTGCGATCCCACCTTGGGCAGTGTTCCCGATCGTGCTCGCGTACGTGGGGTTCTTCTACGTCCTCTCGACGCTCAACCCCGAGAACTGGGGCTGGATCAACTTCCTGGGGATTTCAAAGGACGGCTGGTTCTACTTCATCCTCATGACAAGCGTTGGCCTGGCGTTCCCGTTCTGCGCGTTCATGTATCGACTTGCAACCGGCCGCCGCCGAGAGGTAAAGCCACCGGCTGCGCGGGAGGAGCCGCCATCGCCCTGAGGCACGGCCTGTCTCACAGCCCGAAACTCGCGCCCGCGCCGTGAGAGAATCCGAGCCCGCGCTCACCCCGTGAACTTCTCCGCCTTCGCGTGCGTTGCGCGGCGCGCTCCCCACTACGCTTGTCGATGGAGCAACTCATTCTCTGGGGCGGATTTGTCATCTTCGTCCTGGGCGTCGTCGCGTTCGATCTTTTCTTCGTCTCCAAGAAGGGACACGAGATCTCCACCCGCAAGGCCCTGACGCTCACGGCGGGGTTTGTCACGCTCGGGCTGCTCTTCACACCCCTGCTCTACTGGATCTACACCACCAACTTCGCCGGCGTCGCGACGCCGCCGAACCCTGGCTCGGCGCTCATCCCCGCGCAAGCCGTGCTCACAGGGCGCGAGGCAGTCGGCCAGTTCTTGCAGGCCTGGCTCTTGGAATACTCACTCTCGGTCGACAACCTCTTCGTCTTCGCGTTGATCTTCGCGCACTTTCAGGTGCCCAAGGAGAGCCAGCATCGCGTCCTGCTCTGGGGCATCATCGGGGCGCTGGTCCTGCGTGCGTTGATGATCGGCGTGGGCGCCGCCGCGGTCGCGGCGTTTCACTGGCTGCTGTACATCTTCGGCGCGCTGCTGATCTTCACCGCCATCAAGCTCGCGACGGCGAAGGACGATGAGCACAAGGACTTTGAGAAGTCCCTCGTCGTCCGCATCACGCGGCGCATCATCCGCCTCAGCCCGCAATACGACGGCGATAAGTTCCTGGTCAGAGCGCCGACTGCGCCCGGCTCAAGCGAGATGGCGCTCTTCGCCACGCCGCTGCTCCTGGTGCTGCTGGTCGTGGAGTCTACGGACGTGATGTTCGCGATCGACTCGATCCCCGCCGCGTTCGGCGTCACCAAAGAGCCCTTCATCATTTTCTCCGCGAACATCTTCGCCATCCTGGGCCTGCGCTCGCTCTACTTCGCGCTGGCCGGGCTGATGGAGTCCTTCCGTTACCTCAAGTACTCGCTCTCGGTCGTCCTCGGCTTCATCGGCGTCAAGATGCTCATCGAGCACCCGATCGAGACGATCCCCTGGCTCAACATCCACCTCGGCTGGGCTGGCCTCAAAATCCCCACCGTCGTCTCGCTCGCGATCATCACCGTTTCGCTCGCGGCGGGGGTCGGCGCCTCCCTCCACGCCACACGAGCGCGAAAGACCGTCTGAGAACCAATCCGCATCCTCACGCCGCACTCGCCCCGCAGCGCAGCTTTCCCATTTCCCCAGCGCTGCCCCGATCATTCCCCAGTTTTTCGCCCACGTCCTCACCATTCATTGACGGGGTTTTCGTCACCCGGTAGACTCTTCCCGCGCCGCGCCGCCCATGTTGGGCCGCGCCGCGGCATCATCCCGAGGAGAGAGACCCCGTGTTCAAGACCACGTTCTGCGCGCTCATCGCCGCATCCACCGTCGCCGCCGTCGCCCCCTACGCGGCTGCGTCGCTCAGCGTCTCCACCATCGCCGGTGACGCCGCGTTCAACACCCTCACCAACAACGGCACGCTCGAAGTCGCCGTCACCGAAGGCCGCATCGGCAACTCGCCCAACGCCAGCGGCACTTGGGAGCAGGCCATCTGGCAGCAGGGCGGCGTCGGCCAGCCGGTCGCCCAGGTCAACCACGTCTGGACCAACAGCGCCGCCTACGCCTTCACCATCCAGTACGACGGCATCTCCACGCTCTCATACGCCACCAACGGCCAGACCCTGACCTACTCCACCCTCGCCGGTCCCTTCACCGACATCTTCATCCGCACCCGCTCGGGCATCGACTCCAGCATGTCGGTCACCAACCTGAGTCTGACCGGCCACGGCGCGCTGCCCAGCGTCATCAGCACCGGCAACGGCGACGTGGACTACCTCCGCATCTCCGGCGGCACGACCAACTTCGGCGCCTTCACCCTCACCGGCAGCCACACCTTCACCTACGGCGCAACCGCCCCGTCCAACTCCGCACTGGCCTACCAGATCAAGTTCACGAACGTGATCCCCTCTCCCGCCGCCGCCTGCCTGCTGGCCCTCGCCGGCCTCAGCGCCTCGCGCCGCCGCCGCGCGTGATTTCCAAGGACTGACTCGACTTTGAACCTCGCCCCGGCCACCGCCGGAGCGTTTTCATTTACCTGCTCGCGAAACCTCGCCACCCCAAATGAACGCGGAACCGACCCGGGCAGTATCATCCACCTGACATGAAGCAATCACCCGCCCTTGCTGCGATCGCCCTTTCGCTCTTGACCCTCAGCCTGCCCGCCTGCGGATGGAAGTCCGCGGCTCAGCGCGAAGCCGACGAACGCAACGCCCAGCGATTCCTGGGCGGCACGGACACCAGCGCGTTCATCAACGCGGCCGAGGCCGCGATCCGTGCCGGTGATAAGGCTCGCGCGCTCGAAGCCTTTGGACGTGCGATCGAGGTCAACCCGACGCTCACCGCCGCCCACATGGGCATGGCCGACCTCTACCGGATGGACGGCGACTTCGCCAAGGCCGAGGTGGGCTATCGAAACGCCGCCCAGATCGAGCCGCGGAACTTTGACGCGCAGTACTTCCACGGCTTGATGCTCCATGTGCTCAATCGCGTGAGCGAAGCGATTCAGGCGTACCTCCGGGCCTTGGCGGTGCGCCCGGACGACTTCAACGCGAATCTCAATGTCGGCGCGGCTTATTACCAGCTCGCGGAGTACGGGCAGGCGTTGCCGTTCGCGCTCAAGGCGACACGTCTGGAATCTCGCAACGGCGCCGCGCGGTTCTCGCTCGGCGCGATCTACGCCGGGCTCGGTCGCCATCAGGAAGCGATCGGCGAGTATGAGCAGGCGCTGGACAACAACGCCGAGCTGCCGGGCAAGCTCCTGCTGAATCTCAGCGCCAGCTACGGCGCGCTGCAGCGCTTCGCGGAGATGCGCAACACGCTCGAACGCCTCGTCAAACTCGAGCCTTCACCCGCCGCCTTCGAACGCCTCGGCTTCGCACGTTTCCGCCTCGAAGACATGCCGCAGGCGATCTCGGCGTATTCCGAGGCGATCAAACTCGACGCCAACTACTTCCCCGCGCTCAACGGTCTGGGCGTTTGCGAGCTGAACACGTATCTTTGGTCAGACCGCACGGATGACGCGGCCCGCGACCGGGCGCTCACGGCGTTACGTCGTTCGCTTCAAATCAAACGCGACCAGCCGCGGGTTGAAGAGTTGCTGCGTCGCTACGGCAAGTAGGTGCCTGCCTGACTTTGGCGCGAACTGATCTAGACAAGTAACATCCGAGCAAGGAGCGAAGGGTGGCCAATAGATTGTATAGTCACGAGTTTTTGAGCGCGATTTACAATGGCTTCCCATCATTTCACTCAGTCGGAATAATATCATTTAAGTTTGAATGCGACTCAAGTCTATTTGCGGCAATTTATTGCAGAATGCCATTGTTTCCTTCGCAACCACCGAGACACTGGGCTCACTATAACCGTCTCGCCGTCGAACTGATCGCCGCGCCCATTCAGGAGATAGACGTCAGATCCGTCGGGCGTAGTTCGACGGCTTCGGATATCAATATAATTGAGAACGCGGATTATACAGATATCGTAATATCTGGCGGAATCGAGGCACGGATTAGATGCGACTACATCCGTGTAGGAACGTTAAGGCCCTACACCGTTGTTCTTTCGGGCGAGTGATGTGCCAATGCTCGGCTGCCTGTCTTTGGTGGCCCGCCTGTCCCAGGCGGGCCTGGCCAAACTGCAAGCACCCAGACTTCAAACTCCCCTACGCCCGGCCGCCGCTCCCCATCCGCACTCATCAGTTCAACGCCAGCGCCACGATCCCCGGCCTCGTCGCCCGCACCATCGCGTGTACGCGAATCTCCGCATCCAGCAGATGCCGGACGCGCTCGGGCCGCTCGCTGAGCAGGTGCAGCACCGGCGTCGCGCCGCTGATCGCCCGCGTCGTCGTCAGCGCCAGCAGATCACGATGCACGCCGGCCCACGCCGCGGCGACCGTCAGCGACTTCACCGCGTCCGCCCCGTCGTCGATCGCGATCACATGGAGCCCGCCCGCGCCGTCAACCGCCAGCTCCACGCCGTTCGCAAACGGGCACCGCGCCCGCAGCGGTTCGAGCCCCGCGATGACACTCGCAAGCGACGCAACCGCTTCAACACCCGCCACTCGCGCCGACGGCGCAAGCGCTGTCCGCGGCTCAACCGCCGCGCTCAGATCGGGCGCAACATCCACCGTCGGCGGCTCCACCGCGACCCGCTCCGAGACGCCCACGCGAAACCGGTCATCCTTCGGCTGAGCAGTCGGCTCGCACGTCGCGCGCCGATCGACGCGATCCGTTGTGCGCGATCGCGCCGTACCGCCGGCGACCATCTCCGCGATCTCGATCGCGGCGTGCTCACGCTCGGACTCGAACACCAGACTCGCGCCGCCCGAGCCCGCGCCGCCGAGGCGGGCGACGCTCGGCTCGATCTCGATGCTTGCGCCAAGGAACTGCTCGCACGCGCGACGCAGCCGCACGCCCGCGGCGTCCGCATGCGCAGCATCGCAGCCGACAAACCAGATGCCGAAAGACACGTCTTCACAACCGCGTTCGACCTTGGCGCGGCGCGCGGCGAGCACGAGCGACTTCACACCCCGATACGCCGCGATGACGCTGGTTTCGTCCGCTCCGCTGATCAGGTGGACGCGTGTGACGCGTCCGGACCCGATGAGATCGCGAGCTTCCGCGTCGCCGGCACACAGCATGATCCGAGCGCACGCCGCGCTGCCCACGTCGATCGCGGCTTCAAGATCACGAGCGCACGCAACACGCGGGCCAAAGCACTCAACGCGGATGGCGGTCGCTCGCGCGTCCAGGAGCATGACGCCGCCGCGAGTCGCTTCGCGTGCCGCGATCTGTGCCAGCCACGCGCCGGCAACGCCCGGAACATTCGCGGCCACGACGAGCTCGACGCTCCGGCCTCGCGAGCGCGCAGCCGCATTGAGGCGTGAATCGCGGGCGAGCTTGAGCTCGTCCGACGCGGCGTCCTCGCGATCTGCAGTCGGTCTTGCGCCAATCACCCCCAGCATCTCGAGCTCATCCACGCTGGCCAGCGACGACATGTCATCCGCGCGGTGCGAGCTTTCGCGACGCGTGACGGCCGCGTCCGCTCGTGATGGATCAATGTCGCCAAGGAACAGATCGGCCAGCGCGTCGAAGGCGTCACTGCCGACTGCGCCGATGCCGCGGGCGTTGGCAAAGCCCGCGATTCCGCCGCGCCCGCCGTCGCCGTCGGGCCTCAAGATGTCGCGCGTCGGGGGCATGGTGGATCGGTCCGATCGTCGGGCGGCGCGCCCGCATCCCGCATCAGGCGTAGAACGTCACGCCCTCGCCGGGCACGTCGATAAAGCTGTTGCTCTCGCCAAACGGATTCGTGGTCACGCGCGGGTTGTATGCGTCGGCGCTCCACGTCCCGTCAACGATGAGGCGATACTCGTGGCGACCCGGTGGCAGCTTGACAACGCACTCAAACACGCCAAGGTCCGGGTTCAGCGTCATCGGCGTGGCGCTGGCGGACCAGCGGTTGAAGTTGCCCGCGATGGACATGGCCTTGCCCGCGATGGCGGGTTGGACAAAGAGCACGCCTTGGGCCGTGACGCGCACGCCCAGGATCGGCAGGAGCGATTCAACGCTCGGCCAGGCCTTGCGCGGCTCCGGCTCCACAAGTTCCAAGACGCCTACGCGGGTCCGCGTGCGCTCGGCGGTGATGACGCCGCCGCCGTTCGACTCCGAAGGTTGCGCCACGGGTGCCTGCAAATCGACGTCAGCGCTCGAGGCTTCAAGACCCTCGTCGCCCGCCGCCCGCCCGTTGAGCAATGACTCCACCGCGACCGCACGAGTCCGCACGGGCGTCGTGTCGACGCTCTCGCCCACGTCGCTCCCCGCAACGACCGAGACTTTCCGCATTGCCGGCGTACGCAGCAGCCAATCGGCCAGCGCGACGTAATCCTGCGCACCGGCGGAATCCGGCGCGTACTCGATCGCCGGCTGGCCGAAGTTCACCGCCTCGCGCAGCTTGGCGTCCAGCCGGATCACCACCGGCGACACCAAGCCCTTGAAGCGGCTGTTGATCTGCTCAAGCACTTCGCGAGCCAGCGGGTTGGTGTCGTCGTACATCGTCGGCACGATCCGGTGCGCCGGCTGCACGCCGATCTTCTTGCCCATCGCCTTGATCATCTGCACCTGCTTCGCCGCCCCCTGCAACGCGAAGAACCCTGTCTCCACAGGAATCAGCACCTCGCTGGCCGCGACCAGGGCGTTGAACGTCAGCACGCCGATCGACGGCGGGCAATCGATCAGACACAGGTCGTATTGATCCGCAAGCCGCGTGAGCACCATGTCGAGCCGTCGCTCGGCATCGTCGGCCCCGCCGAGGCCGCCGCGCGGGGCTTCGAGCGCCGCAAGTCGAACGGTGCTCGGGGCCAGGTCCAAGTTCCGGCTGACGCGCCAGAGCAGCCGTGCCCAGTCGACGCTCTTGCCGTTGGGCGTCGCGCTGGTCATCGCGTCGCCGATCTGCACGTCGATGCGCTGCTCAGGAATCGCCAAGCCCGCGGCACAGTGGCTCTGCGGATCCAGGTCCACCAGCAGCGTCTTCTTGCCGCGTCGGGCGAAGACGCCCGCGAGGTTGATCGCGCTGGTGGTCTTGCCGCAGCCGCCCTTCTGATTGATGATCGCGATGGTGCGCACGTAGAGCCCCGTGTGCAAGGCGGCCGGGCGAGACAGACAAACCCGGGCCAGTCCCGAGCCGTCGAGCGAAAGCCGCCCCTGCGGAACCCTTATCGGAGGCTTGGGGGAAAAGCCTTGAGAGAAGGGTGGGGAGGGTTGAGGCGTGAGGCTTTAGACGTGAGACGGGAGACGTGAGACTTGAGGAAACACACCGCCGATCGCCATTCAGGCCGCGACCGTGCCGCACTCCGGGCAGGTTGCCGCGGCGCCGCGCGGGTATGCGCACACGACGCAGAACTGACGCCGCGCTCTGAGCCGCATTCGCCCGGTCCGGGCGGCTGCGTACACCATCACATAAATTCCCAGGTAGAAGATCGCGTTGCCAGCCATGCCCCACCAAAGGATTTTCGTAGGGATCAACGGCAAAACAACCCCCGAGTCAAACCCAGCCTCTGATGCGCTGATCCCTTCAATGACTTCAATCGTGACGCCGAGATACACCAATCTGAGTTCCATCGAGCGCACGCAGCGAAACGGCCATCCGTATCGAACGTCGTCGATGCACATCTCCGTATCCTGGCGATCTCCCAGAACAGCAAGGGCATCTGCCGCGACACCCGCGGGCTGCTCGAAATCTGTCTCGTACGGGCTCTCGGAAGACCACACTTCCTCGAAAACGCGCATGAACGTGGTGCCCGGTACGCGCCATTGAATCCAATGCCATCGGCGGACGGGGGGCCCAAGCGTCGACACCCATGCACGTTCATACGCCACGCCCGGATTCTGCGAGTTGAGCCAGCTTGCCGTGCGCCAGCACGCCAGTGCGACGGCCACCGACGTCGCGAACGAGAGCACGATCAGAACGCACACCCAGGCCCAGCGTCTTCGCAGCCAATTCCACATCGCTTGCACCACACTTGACCCTGCGAAGCGACATGCACGGCTCACGCAGACTGCCCGCCGCCGCACGAGCCCGGCCGCTTGCCGCAGCCGCACATTGGGCCGCGGTGGACGTGGCCGGTCGTCGTCGTGCCCGCGGCGGTGCCTTGCGCGGCGAACGTGGACACCACGCGCGTGAACGTGCGGCCCTTCTGCTCCGGGTCCGCCAGCGGCTTATCCGCGTCGGCCATCGACCGCAGCGCCTCGACCCGCGACCCATCCTGAGCGACGTATTCGTATATCGGCATCCCGAATGATAACTCCCCACTGGCGCCTCGCGACTCGCAACTCCTGACTTACACTCCGCCCATGACAATCTCTTCATCCGCCGCTTGGAAGTCCCTGGCCACGCATCACGAGTCGATCAAGGGCGCGCACATGCGTGATCTGTTCGCGAGCGATCCCGGACGCTTTGGCGCGATGAGCCAGACATTCCGCCTCGCTGATGGCAACCAGATCTTGCTGGACTACAGCAAGAACCGCGTGACGCCTGAGACGCTGAAGCTGCTGTTCGCGCTCGCGCGTCAGGCCGACGTCGGCGCGTTCGCCAAGCGGATGTTCGAGGGTGACAAGATCAACATCACGGAGGGGCGCGCAGTCCTGCATACTGCCCTGCGTAATCGCTCGAATCGCCCGATCATGGTTGACGGCAAGGACGTCATGCCCGACGTGAACGGCGTGCTGGCCCACATGAAGCAGTTCACCGAGAGCGTGCGCTCCGGCTCGTGGCGCGGCTACACCGGCAAGCCGATCACCGATGTCGTCAACATCGGCATTGGCGGCTCTGACCTCGGGCCGGTCATGGCCTGCGAGGCGTTGAAGCACGCCGCGAAGCGCGACCTGAAGATGCACTTCGTCTCGAACGTGGACGGCACGCACATCGCTGAGTGCCTGCGCCAGCTCAACCCTGAGACCGCGCTGTTCATCGTCGCCAGCAAGACCTTTACCACGCAGGAAACACTGTGCAACGCGCACACCGCTCGCGAGTGGTTCCTGTCGCAGGCCAAGGACAACGGCGCGGTCGCGAAGCACTTCGTCGCGCTGAGCACGAACGCCAAGGAGGTCTCGTCGTTCGGCATCGATACAAAGAACATGTTCGGCTTCTGGGATTGGGTCGGCGGGCGCTATTCGCTCTGGTCCGCGATCGGCCTGCCGATCGCGTTGAGTGTGGGCTTTGACCAGTTCGAAGAGCTGCTCACCGGCGCTCACGAGATGGACAACCACTTCCTGAGCACACCGCCGGAGCAGAACCTCCCGATGATCCTGGCCCTCCTGGGCATCTGGTACAACAACTTCTTTGGCAGCCAGAGCCATGCGATCCTGCCGTATGACCAGTACCTGTCGCGCTTCGCGGCGTATTTCCAGCAGGGCGACATGGAATCCAACGGCAAGTTCGTTGACCGCAACTCGCAGCGCGTTGACTACTCGACTGGACCTGTCATCTGGGGCGAGCCGGGGACCAACGGCCAGCACGCCTTCTACCAGCTCATCCATCAGGGCACCAAGCTCATCCCGTGTGACTTCATCGCGCCCGCCAAAAGCCTGAATCCCGTGGGCAATGAGGCGCTGGGCCAGCATCACCCGATCCTGCTGAGCAACTTCTTCGCGCAGACCGAGGCGCTGGCGTTTGGCAAGACCAGCGAGCAGGTCCGGGCCGAGCTCGTGAAGTCCGGAGTCAGCGGCGAAGCGCTCGAGAAACTCCTGCCGCACAAGGTCTTCGAGGGCAACCGCCCGACGAACTCGATCATGGTGACGAAGATCACGGCGCGGGTGCTCGGCAGCCTCATCGCGATGTACGAGCACAAGATCTTCACGCAGGGCGTCATCTGGAACATCAACTCGTTTGACCAGTGGGGCGTCGAACTGGGCAAGCAACTGGCGAAGGCGATTCTGCCGGAGTTGCCGGGCGAGGCAAAGGTGACGTCGCACGACAGCAGCACGAATGGGTTGATCGCGTGGTACAAGGCAAATCGGTAAACGACACGTGGGAGCGGCTGATCCACTCGCGTGCACGCCACCCGGCTCGCGTGGTGTTGCTTGTGCTGTTCTGCGTTGCGATGTGGGGCGTGTGCGGCGTGATTCTCACGGGCTTCGCGCTGCCGTACTTTGGGATTTTCCAGATCGCGTACTGGGGCGCGTCCTTCGGCCTGCTGATGTCGCCAGTCGTTGTGCTGCTGCTCATCGACACGCGGCTGCTGATGACGACACGCATCGTCGGCGCTGTCACGGTCACCACTGCGATCCTTTGCACGTTCGCGCCTCTACACCCGTTTCTCGGAGCGATCGCCGCGTTCGTCGGGCAGTTCGTTGCCTGCCTGTACTGCAACGCTCGCGCGCACTATCGGCATGTCAGGCCGCGGCATCTCTGCCCGACGTGCGAGTACGACCTGCGCGGGCTTGCACCGGGGGCCATTTGTCCTGAGTGCGGTCCACCGATCGTTCGAAGCCCGCGCGTTGTGCCGGCGTACCTCTGCACGACGTGCAACTATGACTTGCGCGGACTCCCGCCCGCGGCCGTCTGCCCGGAGTGCGGCGAGCCTGCGCTCACGGACTCGCGGTTGGCTGACACGCGGCGGACCGTGCCGTGAGGACGACGTCGTCGCAAGCGGCTGGCGATCGGAGTGCTGGTGAATGAATGCGCGATCTGTGCGGGCATCGCTGAGGGTTGAGCCTCGGAGGACTGGACGATTGCATCGGAGTCGTCGCACCGACCCGACGACGGGTCGGTGGCACGGGGAGGGGACGCGTCGGGAGTTTTCGAATGGTCGCACCGACCTGAAAACTGGTCGGTGGCGCGGGGGCGCGGCGGCTTGAGGTTGCGTAGCAGCGTGCTGGCGGCGCGCCGGGCTTCGCGGTTGTCGGGTTCGGTTTCGGCGATGGTGGCGAGGCGGGCGAGCGCGGCTTCGCGGCGTTTGGGGGCGCGGTGGGCTTCGCGGAGTTCGGCGATCTTTGCGAGCGCGGCGAGTTCGGCTTGGGCCGCGGGGGACTCGAGGATTTGCAGGAGTTCGGTGAAAGAGAGCGAGAACGCCTCGGCGATCTCGGGGATCGAGCGATCGCTTTGCAGGAGCTCGGCGATGAGGTGTTGGGCGATGTCAGCGCTGGGCGCGGTTTCCATTTCCGGAGTGTGGGTGCGAGCTGCGAACGTGCAAGCGGAAAATGGAAAGCGTCATGACATCGCGCGCGAACGTGGCGGGAGCGAGAGAATGAAGCGACAAAGTGGCGTTGGCGGCGGAGCGTGCCGGGTTCGCACGGGACGACGACGAGCACCCTTTCAGGGTGCGGAATGCGGCGTCGCGTTCACTGGGGGTGTGGCTCGAAGACTCGCTCCACACCCGGCTCCTTGCGTGCAGCCCTACGGGCCGGGGACGCCGTTAGTCCGCGTGTACCGGCAGGTCCGTTGTCGGCATGGCTGACGCCGGCTCGCCGAGGTACGCCAGCGCCTGGTCCATCACGCGCCGGACGATCGGCCCGGCGACGTACGTGCCGTAGTGGTTCTTCTTGGCGATGAGCTCGCGCCCTGGGTCGTCGATGACCACGACGCAAACCAATCGCGGATGCTCCGCCGGGCCGCCGGCGACGAACGTCGCGTTGTACTGACCACGGAAGTAGCCGTCGGAGCCCTTGGGCCGGCGCTTGCCGGGCGGCGGCGTGGTCATCGGGATGTCGGCGGTGCCGGACTTGCCGAAGAGTTCGTAACGCCAGCCGGTCTCAGGAATCTCGCGAGCGGCAAGCTTTCGGTCAAGGTTTGCTGTGACGCCGCGCATGGTCTGGCGGGCTTCGATCGCGACCTTGGGCGACACGGCGCGCTGGCCCGGATCCGTCAGCGGCATGCCATCGGGCCCGAGTTTCGCCGTGATCGAGAGCTCGGGGATCGAGCCAGCGAGATCGCCCTCACGCGCGAAGGCGCAGAAGGCCCGGGCCATTTGCAGGGGCGTGACGGCGATTTCGTGACCGAAGCTCACGGAGGTCTGCGTGAACTTGCTCCACTTGCTCGCGGACGTCACCATGCCAGCGGACTCGCCCGCAACGCCGATGTTGGCGCGACGGCCGAAGCCGAAGGCGAGGATCGTGTTGCGGAGTTCGTCAAAGCCCAGGCGGGCGCCGCCCTGCACCATGCCGACGTTGGAAGAGTTGACGAGAACCTCGCGCCACGTCATGGTGCCGCGTTTGATGACGTCGTGGATCGAGCGGCCATAGGGCGTCACCCACGAGCCCCAGTGCGTGTTGAAAACCTCGCTCGGCGTCGCGCGCCCCTTCTCCAGAACCGCCGACCACACAAACGCTTTGAATGTCGAGCCGGGCTCGTAGATTTCTTCGACGACGCGGTTGCGCGCCAACGCCGGGTGCGTGCGGCGGGCCGGATCATCGCGCACCGTGACATATCGCGGGCCGTCGAGGCGCTTGTCTTTGGGGATCAGCGTGACCCAGTCATAGTCCACCGCGTCGCTCGGGCGGCGGATGGTGTCGGCCATGGCGAGGATCTCGCCGGTGTGCGAGTCCAGCAACACGGCGCGCCCGCCTTGAGCGTCGGCGTCGAGCACGCCGCGTTCGAGCTCGCGTGTGAGCAGTCGCTGGAGGCCAAGGTCGAACGAGAGTCGAACGTCCTCGCCGCGCTGCGACGGGGTGTATGCGCCGGGCTCGAGCCAGAGGGGCCGGCCGCGCGCGTCGCGCACGAAGCTGAACGAGCCGTCTTTGGCCTGGAGGCGTTCGTCGAGGAGTTTCTCGGCGGCGAGGACGCCCTTGTCGCTGAAGTCCACCTTGCCGACCATGACCGCGGCGATCTCCGGGCTGGCCATCTCCCGCACTGCCCGGCTCTCCAGATGGAAGCCCGGGAGCTTGAGCTTGCGGGCGCTGGAAAGGGTGCTGTCGTCCAGCACGTCAGACATCACGAGGTAGCGAATCAGGCGGGGCTTCGTGGGCGGCTTCGGCGAGATTTCCACGGGCGTCGCATCAGCGCCTTCGCCGGATTCAGTCGCGGGAGTTTCAAGTTGCTGCGCCTCTTGCACCGCGGCGGCGACGCGGTCTTCGTCGATTTCTTCCTCCGTCAACACCGGCTGATACGCGTATGCGCGGTCGAACGCGTTCTCACGCCGCTCGTTCTCCGCAATCGCGTTCATCACGCGCGGGCCGACCTCGCTCATGGGCTTGCCCAGGGCCTCGCTCAGTGCCAACAGGTGCTTGTCGATGTCCTTCTTGGGGAACTCCGACGGATCGAGCACGGCGCGATAGCCGAAGCGCGTCGCGGCGAGCAGGCGGCCGCGCCGGTCCAGCACGTCGCCACGCCGTCCTTCTTCGACGACGCTGCTGGTGCGGTCGCTCATCTGCGCGACCAGCTCGGGCGCGGGCTGCGTCTGAAGCTGCACGACCCGCCCGAACATCGCGACGATCGCGAGCGTCAGGATGCTGAAGATCGCGACGATCCACCCTCGCCCGATCGACACGCCGGGTTCGTCCAGGGTCTGAGCGGTCAAGGGCTGGCTGTTGATGGCGGACATCGGGTCAGGCTCACGTATGAAATGTGGTGTCGTCGCGCCAAGTGGCGAGCGCGTTCAACGCTGCCCGCCGGAGCGACGCGGATTCTGAACGACAACGCTCGACGGATCAGCCGGCGGGCGGGCGGGACGGGGCACGCCCGCCTCGGCCTGCTCAGCGCGACGGCGCGCTGCGGACTCGTCCTGGGCGAAGCGGATCGGATTCGCAAGATCACCCGGCAGTGGACGATCCACGCCGATCGGGCGCATCTGACCCATCGATGACGCGAGCGTCGCGACGCGATCCAGCGACAGGTTCTGGGCGATGCGAGTGCGGATCTCAAACAGCGCGCGGTCGTGCTGCACCATGCGCTTGTGAATGACCGCCATGTCGTTCACGACGTCCAGGCGCTGCTGCCGCAGCGAGAGGAGCGTACACGCTGAGGCCCCGATGCACACGATGAGAAACAAGACCTTTGCGAGCACGATTGAGTCCCGTAAGCGGTGGAAGGCGTCTCAGAAACGCAGGATAGCGTGCCGCGACACGTCTGGCATCGACTGGCGGAACGCCGATCAGCGAGCCGGAATCTTCAGCTTGGCGCCGACACGCAGGTTGGCCTCGTCACGGATGACATCTTTGTTCATCGCGGTGATTTCTCGGGCTCGCTTGACGCTGCCCAGGAGCCGCTGCGCGATCGAACCGAGGGTATCTCCCTTGACCACGACGTACTCGCGCGTCGAGCTGGCGGTCGTCGTCTCGGGGGGCTTCTCGGACGCGCGCGGAGCAACGGGATTGCCGCCCGGCGCGGCGCGGCCCGGCGCGACGATCGCGTCGTCACCCAAGCGGGCAAGGCCCAGGAGCACATCCCGCGGCGGGATCCGCAGCGTCACGCCCTCGCGCAGGGTCATCTTGCTGCCCAAGCGAGATTTGTTGTATTCCGCGAGCTGCGTCGCGTACTTCGAATCGGCGTAGTACTTGCGAGCGATGCCGACCAGCGTCTCGCCCTTGGCGACCGGGTGAGCAAGCAGCTTGCCGGTGGAGATCCGCAGGGCCGCGGGCTCTACGCGGGCGGGCGTGACGATCGTGCCAGCGCCGCCACCGTTTGCCGGACGCGTGCCCTCGCCGCCGGGCAGCGGCGTGTTGACGATGGTCGTGGCGGGCTCGGGGTTTACCGGAAGGAAGACCAGCGGGCCGCGATCGGGGCTGGGGGTCGGCGCGGGCGCGTTGGGAACGCTGCCCGACTGCGGGGCGGGTTCGGTCGGCTGGTTGGGCGTCATGGAGATCGTGGTCGTCGATCGCGGAGCGGGCACGCTGGCGGGCTCTGCGGGCGTCGCAGTCGCGGTGTTCGCCGCGGCGGGCGCTCCCTCGCGCGGGGTCTCGCTGGCGATCTCGACCGGGGCTGTCGCGCCCGGCGCGTTTGCCGCCGGGAGCGCATCGACCGGAAGGCCGATCACGTTTGTCGGCGCCGTGGCGACATCCGTCCCGATCACGCTGTGGCGAGCCTTGGAAAAGTGATCACCAACGAGCACGCCGACGACCAGCAGGATGGCAAAACCGATGATGAGTGCGAGCTTGTGTTCTCGGGTCACGAGTAGTCGTCCTTGACCTTGGGGTGAATGAGCCTCGCCCTGCGGCGCTCGCTCGGGAACCTTGACCTGGCGCGTCGCCGAATCCGTGGCGAGCGATGCCTCCGCGTTGACCGTTGCCACCGCAATCTGAGTCTCCGCGTCCGGCATGCCACGGGTATCGACCGACTTGAGCGAACTCACGCAGAATCTCGCAATCTTCTGAGGTTAGGAGAGGGCTAGGGTGCTCGCGACGTTCCCGCGGCCGCGCTCAGGCGATCTGCACGACGCGGAGCTTCGCGGAGCGCGAGCGCGGATTGGCGTACGCCTCGTCTGGCGTCGCGGTCCGCGGCTGCTCCCCCACTTCCGTCGCGACGCCAGTGCTGGTCATCGCCTGAAACGCCTGCTTGACCGGGCGGTCTTCCAGCGAATGAAACGCGATCAGCGCCACGCGAGCGCCGCGGGCAAGCCAGGTCGGGCGGTTGGCGTGGGCGGCTCGCGCGGCGTCGCCAACCGCATCGAGCAGCGCATCGAGGTTGCCCAGCTCGTCGTTCACCATGATGCGCAGGGCCTGAAACGTTCGCGTCGCGGGGTCGATCGTGTCGCTGGGCGCACGCGGCACCGCCTGGCGGATAACTTCCGCGAGCTGACTGGTGCGCTGGATCGGTGCGACACGCCGTGCCGCGACGATCGCGCGGGCGATGCGCGGGGCGCTGCGGTCCTCGCCGAACTGACGAATGGCGTTGATGAGCTGCGCCTCGGTGAGGGTGTTGACAAGCTCGCTGGCGGTCAGGCGGGCAGCGGGATTCAGGCGCATGTCCAGCGGGCCATCGCGCATGAACGAGAGCCCGCGCTCGGCGTCGTCCACTTGATTGGACGCGAAGCCCAAATCCGCGAGCACGAGATCGGCCTGAATCTTCATCGCGCCCAAGCGGTGTGGCACCTCTGCGAAGCTCGCGTGAATCGCCTCGACACGCGGTGCGTTCTCAATCGACCGCACGTTCGCCATCGCGCTGGCGAGGTTCTTTGCGTCCAGATCAAACAGAATTACGAGGCCTTGAGGGCCGAGCTTCGGCGCGATGGCCATCGCGTGCCCGCCCAGACCCGCGGTGCAATCGACGTACGTCTGCCCCGCGCGCGGCGACAGCGTCTCAATCGTCTGCGTCAGCAGCACCGGGTTGTGAGTCAAACCGTTCACTTTCAAGCGTATCGCGACGCGGACGCACGCGGTACAGTCTGGCATGCTGAATCTCCGACTTCGCGTGCGTGCCGCTCGTCTGTGCCTGTGGACGGTGGCCATCGCCTGCGCCGGCGGCCTCGCGGGTTGCATGCCCACAAGCGTGACGTTTCACTTCGGTGACGATTCGCTGCTGCGACGGACGGTCGTCGATGACCTGACCACGCCGAAGGACGAGGCCCCCGAGTCTGGCGGATCCGGCGATGTTGCGGTGATCGATGTTCGCGGCGTGCTGCTGGACTCTTCATCACCGGGGCTGTTTGGGTCAGGCGCGAACCCCACGGCGGAGCTCGCGGCACGCATGCGTGCGGCGGCGGAAGACTCGTGCGTCAAAGCCGTGGTGCTTCGCATGAACACGCCCGGTGGCGGCGTCACGGCGTCGGAGACCATGCACTCCATCGTCCGCCGCTTCCGCGAATCCACCGGCAAGCCCGTGGTCATCAGCATGGGCGACGTCTGCGCCAGCGGCGGGTACTACTTGTCGACCGCGGGCGACTATGTCGTTGCGCAGCCGACGGGGATCACGGCATCGATCGGCGTCATCATCCCGACGGTGAACTTCAGCGAGGGCATGCGGCGGATCGGGATTGTGTCGCGATCGATCAAGAGCGGCGCGAACAAGGATCTGGCGAACCCGCTGGAGGCGATGCGCGATTCGCAGTATGCGGTGTTGCAGGGAATGGTGGACGAGTTTTACGCGAAGTTCAGAGCGATCGTGGTGCAGGCGCGTCAGTCGCCGCGGACCGTCCGCACGCCTGGCGGCCAGACGCTCGCGCGAACGGCGCTTGACATGTCTCGGCTGGATGAGCTGACCGACGGGCGGGTGATCTCGGGGTCCGCGGCGGTCAAGGCGGGGCTAGCGGATGCCGAGGGCGATCTGATCGACGCGATCCATGTGGCACGGCGGATGGCGGGGCTGTCGCGGGCGCGCGTGGTGCGGTTTCACCGGTCAATCAAGACGCCGACGACCGTGTATGAGGGGGCGGATTCGCTCGCGGATGTCGGCGGCACGGACATGCGGCGCGGCGGGGGGGATTTCAGTTTGATCTCGGTGAACATGACGCCGGGGCCGGATCAGCTTTCGACGGGCGGGGCGTATTACCTTTGGATGCCGGGGCAGTGAGCTCTGAGCCGGCCCGAAGCGGGCCGGACCCGCCTCGGAGAGGCGGGCCACCTTCGAGGCGGGGCCACCGGGTCACCCCCCCATCGCGCGCGTCATCACTTCCTTGTCGTCGCTGCGCACGTACACGCGGCTCATTTCCACCCAGCCGACCTGCTGATAGACCTTGGCGTTCTTTTCCATCCACTGCGTGAGCCGCGGATCGCGACCCTGCTGATTGTCTTCCAGCAGCATCACCCGCGGCTTCCACCGCTCGAGGTCAAAGCCCTCCAGAACGTCCACCTCGCCACCCTCGACATCGATCACTGCGACGTCAACACGCGTCGGCTTCTTCGGGTGCTCAGAGAGCAGTTTGTCGAGATGCGTCACCGGGACTTGGAACGTCCGCGTGGTGACGTTGCTCTGCTTGAGCATCTCGATGTGCGCCTCAGCGGTTGAGAGGAAGCTGAACATCCCGTTGACGCCATCGCCCTCGACCTGTGTGAACGGCGCGGTCCCGGTGGCCTTGCGATTGCTGAGTGCCGCGTGAACGACCTGGGCGAACGGGCGATTCTTGACGCACTGCTCGTAACGCTCCGGGAGCGGTTCGATCAACAGTCCGTCCCAGCCCAACGCATCGAGCATCCAGGTCACTGCGAAGTGCTTGCCGTCGAACGCGCCGACTTCGATGTAGAACCCGCCGGAATGGCAATCCAAGAGGTCGTAGATCGCGACATCCTCCGCGAACTGCGAGCGGAACTCGATCTCCATGCGTGCGACTTTTCCCTGTCGCGTATGCCGCTCGATCGCATCCAGGCGATACAAACGCCTGCGCGTCGCATCGAGCACGCGTGCTTGCGCCTGAAGCAGGGCGTTCAGGCGAAGAACCTCATCGACGACCTGCTGCATGTTCGGAAGGGACATTCGATTCTCCGGGAGTTTGCCAGCGGCCCGAAGTGTACCGCGTGCGCTGGCACGAACGACCTAGACTCGGATTCGCTCGAATCACCGCCGTTTTCACCGGAGCATCGCATGCGCACCGTCTCGCTTCAACTCGTCGCCCTCGGCGCGGTTTCGCTCGCATTCATCGCTGGAACACGCGTGTCCTTCGCGCAGGACCCGCTGGACACCGTGAAGCCCGCGAGCGCCCCGGCTGCGCCCGCGACGACCCCGCCCCCCCCGGCTCCCGCGAACCCCGCAGCCGCACCGGCCACACCGGCCGGGGCGACAACGCCGCGATTTGCGGTCTGCGACGTGTACAAGGTCGCCGACAAGTTGACCAAGACCGATCGCTTCCAGAAAGAAGTGAGCGACAAGCGTCAGGACCTGTCCAACAAGATTGAGCCGATGGGCAAGGCCATGGAGGAGTTGACCAAACGGCTGCAAGAGACGCCGAAAGAGAAGCAGAGCGGGCCGGAGTGGGAAGCCGCGATCGGCGAGTATCAGAAGAAGGCGTCGGAAGTCCGTCAGCTTGAAGAGACGTTGCAGTCGGAGTTTGCCGAGTTTCTGACGCTCAAGAACTTTGACGCGTACAAGGAAGTGCTCGCGTCGGTTGAGGCGGTCGCCGCGAAGCGCGGGTACACCCATGTCTTCAGCAGTCGCTCGATTCAGGACATGGAGAAGCCGTCGTCGCCGCTGGCCTTCACGCAGGGCTTGCTGGCGCGCCCGGTGCTGGTCGCGCCGGCCAGCGACGACATCACGCTCGACGTGCTCCGTGATCTCAAGCTTGAGTGAGCGGCGGGCTCGCGGCATTTTCGCTTGGCAAGGCAAGCCGCGAGGCAACCATGCGCTGAAACTCGGTCGTGAGCAGGTTTTTCACTTGCTCGATCGACGGCGCTCGATCCCCGAGCAACTCACGAAGACTCGTAACGCGTCGATCGGCCAGTCCGCACGGCACGATCAAGTCAAAGTGCCGCAGGTTTGTGCTCACGTTGATCGCAAGGCCGTGCATGCTCACCCATTGCCGGATGCGGACGCCCATGGCGCAGATCTTTGCGTCCGGCAAGTCTGGGACCGCTGAGCGAACCCAGACGCCTGTCGCGGCTGGGTCTCGCTGCGCCGCGACCCCGACCTCGCGGCAGACTTCGATCACGATCTCTTCCAGTAGCCGCATGTAGTCGTGCAAGCGCAGCCGCAGCCGGTTGAGATCGAGAATGGGATAGGCGACGAGCTGGCCGGGGCCGTGATAGGTGATGTCACCGCCGCGATCGGTTTCTTCGACTTGCACGCCCTCGCGGGCGAGCATCTCTGGCGCGGCTTTCAGATGGGCCGCGGCGCCTTGGCGGCGCGAGATGGTGATCACTGCGGGATGCTCCACGAGCAGCAGCGTCCCGACGTGATGACTCGACGGCGTCAACGCGCGTGCCTCGATCACCCGCCGCACCTCGGCAAGCTGCCGTGAGTACGCGTCGGCGTACGAGAGTGCGCCGAGGTCAACGACGCGGAGTTGCGGCGCTAGCTCGTTCTCGCGGGGCGCGTCGGGTGAATGATCGCGGGCGTTGCTGGTCACGCGCAATTGTGCCCCGCCGATTCAGCGCACGCGTGGGCGTTCGCGGAGATTTGGCGAGGCACCGGGTGATCTCCGGCGGGCGGTCGCTATCATGGCCGATGACCACGATTCACCCCTCGGCCGCGATCACCGGGCCGACTGAGTTCGGAAAAGACGTGTACATCGGCCCGTATTGCGTCATCAACGGGCCCGTGAAACTCGGCGATGGCGTGCGTCTGATGGGGAACATCTACCTCAACGGCCCGGTCGAAATCGGCGCTCGCACCGTGGTACACCCGTTCGCGACGATCGGCTTCGCCCCGCAGGACGTCAAGTTCAAGCCGGAGCTGGGCACGCCGGGCGTCAAGATCGGCGAGGACTGCCAGCTCCGCGAGCACGTCACTGTTCACTCCGCAGGCAACAACAAGACGCGCCCGACGACCATCGGCAACCGCTGCTTCCTCATGGTCGCCTCGCACATGGGGCACGACTCGATCATCGGCGACGATGTCACGCTCGTGAACAACACCGCCCTAGCAGGGCATGTTGAGGTTGGCGATCGTGTGACCGTCGGCGGCGGCGCGGTGATTCACCAGTTCTGCCGGATCGGCCGGCTCGCGTTCATCGGCGGCGGCTCTGCGATCTCGACGGAAGTCCCGCCGTTCTGCCTGGTCTGGGGGCGTAACCGCCTCGCGGGGCTCAACGTGATCGGTATGCGCCGCAACGGCCTGTCGCGTGACGACATCACCACCGTGCGTCGCGCCTTTCGCGAAGCCATCCGCACGCGTCCCACCCGCGACATCATGCTCCAGCGGCTCCGCGAGATCGGCGCCAACTGCAAGCCGGTGATGGAGATGGCGGATTTCATCGGATCATCGACTCGCGCGATCGTGCCCTATTCTTCGACCTCGCACGATCTGGCGGGTGAGACGCCCGAGCCGTAAACGGCATCGTCGCGACCCCGAAGGGCCGATCATGGACGATCACAGCGCCCAGACATTGCTCCCGCTTGCCACGGAGATATTCGCTGCGCCGTCGGCGCAGCCGCGACGGGCAGCACGCCGTGCTCAACGTGATCTGTTCTCAACGCCCGCGGGCGAACGACCGGATTCCGGAATCTGCGTGCTCGCTTCCGGCTCCGCCGGCAACTGCAGCGCGCTGTGGATCGGCGAAGCCGAACATGAGGACGGGCCCACCGCGACGTGGAGTGGGCCGCCGGTGCGCGAGCGGCTCGTGCTGATTGACCTCGGCCTTTCGCCCAGCGTGACGCGCAAGCGCCTGCACGCGCAGGGACTCTCGCTCGATCTCGTCGGCTCCGTCCTGCTCACGCACCTTGATCGCGACCACTGCCACGAGGGCTGGTGCGGCGAGCACTCGCTCCTGCCCCCGGGCTGCGAGGTCTTCGTCCCCAAACGGTCACGCGATCGCGCCAAGTCGATGAACCTCAACGCCGGCGTCTTCCACGCGTTCGACTCGCGCTTCCGCACGCGTGCCGGCCTCGAAGCCCTGCCGATCATGCTCAGCCACGACCAGCACGGAGCCGCGGCGTTCCGCCTCACGCTGGCGCGCGAGCGAGCCTGGGCACGGGCACGGAATCTCGGCAGCGCCGGCACCGGCATCGGCTACGCCACCGACCTCGGCCGCGCCACGCCGGAACTCGTTGAGCATCTCAAACATGTCGCGATCCTCGCCATCGAATCTAACTACTGCCCCACGCTTCAAGACGTCAGCGACCGGCCAGATTTCCTCAAGCGCCGCATCACCGGCGGCCGCGGCCACCTCAGCAATCACGAGTGCCTCGACGCCATCCACGCCATCGAGCCACGGGATCACGTTGTGCTGCTGCATTTGTCACGCGAGTGCAACTGCCCGCTGCTGGTGGCGTCATTGCATGAAGGTGCGGACTACGCGATGACGATCAGCACGCAGGATGAGGCGACACGGTGGGTGCGGCTCGCTCCTCCACCGGTACCGTCAACGATCATAACGCCGACGTTCACCGCGCCGGCTTGCTGAGCTTCTCCAGCACATAGCGCCAGCCCTCGACGCGTCCCTCGTGTTCCGCGAGTCGGATGGGGCGGATGTCGCGCCGCCATTCGAAGATCATCGCGCGGGCCTGACGCGTTTGAGCCAGGCGAAGCTGTGTTTGTGCCCACGCGACACTCGGGCTTGCGTTGGCCATGAGCTTGATCATGGGGATTGAGCTGCCGATGCCGGCCGCGAGTTTGGCGAGGTATTGCACGCTCTGGCGGCGTTCGGGGATGAGATGTTCAACCATCGCTCGGGGCGTATACCGCACCTCAAACCCCGCGCGGCGGAGGCGGATGCACAGCTCGTTATCCCCGCCACTGGTCAACGCAGCGCCCTGCCGATCCGGCATCGCCTGCGATTCAAGCCATCCGGTCGCAACGACGCTGTCCTTCCGCAGACACATCGCGGCACCAACGAGCGATCGCGTGGGGTCATCCACGAGCAGGTCCGCATCACCCATGTCCTGTCGCGCCAGGAACGATGCGTATCGCAACGCGACGCGCGTCGGACCGGTCTCAAACTTCAGCCGCACACGCCCGCCCGCAACGCCGCACTTCGGATGTTCGTCCATTGTCGCGAGCATCGCCTCGGCCCATGCCGTGTCAGGCAGCACGTCGTCATCCAAGAACGCGACCAGCTCGCCGCGTGCCTCTTCGATCAAGCGACGGCGGGCCTGCGCGAGCCCCTGTCGCGACTCGACCACGCGCCGGACTGGGAACGCCGGGTGCGTCTTTGCGGCCTCGGCAATGAACGCGTCCACCACATGCGCCGTGTCGTCGGTGCTCGCGTTGTCAATCACCAGCAGTTCCGCGATGCGCCCGGAATCATGCATCGCCACGATCGCACGGAGCGTCTGCTCGATCGCGCAGCCTCTGTTGAACGTACACACGCCCAGTGTCAGCTTGGTGGTCATGAGCGCACCGCACCCGCGGCTGCGCCCGCCATCACCGGCGGCCACGTCGCCCCGCCCTCACCGGCGCTCAGCGATTGCGACAACCACTCCACGAGCCGAAGGTCGCCCAGCGGGCGTGTGCGTGCGTGCGCGATCGCGTCCAGCCGGCGCGCGTAGAGCCCGCGATCGGCCAGCGCCGCCTTCACTGTCTGAACCCCCGCCTCGCCCAAGTCCGGCAACCGCACATACGCCTCTGGAGGCAATAGCTTCTCGATCGCCCGCGAGCCGTAGTACAGCGGCAGCGACCAGCACATCAGCGAGTCCCAAAGTTTCTCGGTCACGTAGAGGTCGCCCTCGCTGAAGTTCTCGATCACGAGCGCCATCGCCGCGGGCTTGAGCATCGCGCTCTTGTTCAGCAGCGCACCGCGCCCGCCCAGATCCTCCGGCAGTTTGCGCCCGAACAACTCGAACGGCACGCCCGCCTGACGCAGTTTTCGCAAGAACGCCATCCGCTCGCGATGACCCGGCAACGCCGCGGCTCCGCTCGTGATCGCCACCAGCGGCACCGTCTTCTCCTGACGAGGCATCGCGCGGAAATGCTGCACGTCCTCGTACTGGTGATACGTCACCGGCAAAACGATCGGATTCTTCACGCGTTTGTCAGGGCCGAACACACGATCCGTGCGGGTGTGGGCCGCATCGACGTACGCCTGTTCCACCGCCGGCGGCGGGTCGCCAAAGAGCACCGTCACCTGATCCGCCGGGCGGCCCGCGAACGGTGCCCACGCCATCTCACTGCGCAGCGTGCTCAGCGTGCCGCGGAACTTTGCCCAGCGCCGCTTCATGCTGGGGATCGCGAGTTTGCCGCTGCCGGGCCAGGGCGTCCCGAAGCAGAAAATGTGGTCGGCGTCCACATTCCCGGGCTGAAGCACGAGTTGCTTGTGCCGCCCCAGCGGCTCATCGCACTGATTCCACAGCGCGTCCGCGGCGTCCACCCGCTCCACAAACACGCCGACCGTGATCGTCCCGCCGCCGCCGTTCACGCCCGAATTCGCGTCCGAACGGTGATGTTGCGCAGTCTTGACAGGCGGGGTGGGCATCGGACGATGGTACCGATACGATCGACCTCCGGCGATCCCGCCGCGCCGCACCCGCCCGAGCGACTCCAGACGAAAGCGACCATGGCCAAGAGCAGCAAGAAGCCGTCCGCAAAATCCTCGACCAGCGACCGCAAAGCCGCGGCCACTCGCGCCGGTGAGGGCGCCAAGCGCCCGACAGCCGCGAAGCCCGTCGCGCCGAAGTCGAAGCCGACGCCGGTCAGCCGCCCGAGCACTGGGGCGACCAAGAAGAGCGTCGCCAAGGGCGTTTCACAGGCCGACGCACGTACGACCGGAGCTTCATCGCCTGCCGCCGCACGCCCGGCCAAGAAGGCCGTCACGTCGAAGTCTGCGGCCGCCAAGAGCCCGCGCCTCGTCGCTGAGCAGCGCGACGCCGCCAAGGTTGTCAGCACGCGAGCCCGACCCGGTGCTCGCTCACGCCCGGCGGGCCCGGCTGCCAAGAGCAAGAGTTCCAAGGCCAGCGCGGGATCGTCCAACGGAACCGGCGCCGTCAACGCCCCGAACCCGCTGCCCTATCGCCTTCCTGTCAGTTCCCCGGCGTTCGCGATTGAAGCCGCGCGCCTGCTCCGCGGCTTGAACTGCACCGACATCATCGTTCTGGACGTTCGCACCCAGAGCCAACTCGCCGACTACCTCGTCCTGGCCAGCGGCACCAGCGACCGCCAGATGGCCACCGTCGCGGACGCCGTCGCCGCCCTCGCCCGCGAGCGCGGCGAGCCGGTGAAGTCCAGCGCCAGCGACACGCGCACGACCTGGAGCGTCGTCGACTGCATCGACACCATCGTCCACGTCTTTGAGCCCTCGACGCGCGCGTATTACGACCTCGAAACGATTCACGAGGGCGCAAAGCGCATTGACTGGGAGGACGGCGCACCCAAGCTCCGCTCCGGGGCAACGACCGCCGGCGAACCCGGCATCGACGAGGCCCAGCGCACCAGCGACGAGGCCCGCGTTCGCGCCCGCTCCAGAACTCGGACCGAGCGGGAGTGACGCGCCCGATAGATCGCCGGCCCGGTTCGGCGGGCAATCCCCAGTTCACCGCTTTGCGTTTCTTTTTCACCTGTTGAATCGCGAGACTGTTTTTCTATGTTGCGAAATGTCCTCCACAGCAAGATCCACATGGCCCGAGTCACGGCCGCACGCCCGGACTACATCGGCTCGATCACCATCGACGAGAACCTGCTGCGTGCGTGCGGCATGCGCGTGAACGACGCCGTGAGCATCGCCAACTGTCGCAATGGCGAGCGTTTCATCACGTACATCTTCAAAGGCGAGCCCGGCTCCGGCAAGATCGAACTCAACGGCGCCGCGGCTCACCTCGTCGAGCCCGGCGACCGCATCATCATCATGCACTACGCGATGATGAGCGATGAGGAATACGCGACGAACCGCCCGCAGGTGCTCATCATGAACGACAACAACACGATCCGTGAGGTCATTCGGTACGAGCCGATGGTCTGACGCGCGGAGCACGCGACGATGGCGAGACGCGCGGGCAATGTCGCGAGGGGCGAGGCTTCACAGCCGCAGCGCCGCAGCGCTCAAGCAAGCGCCGGGCGCGTCGCATCAATCCGCTATCGCTGCGGCGGGCTCCCCGCGTTTCGTGCGAACGTCATTATCGGTCACGCCCTGATCACCGGCCCGCACGAGCAGATCACACGCTCGCTGACGGGACGCCGCGCGGCGCTGATCGTCGCCGACAGCGGGCTGCCCGATCGTGTTGTCCGTTCGCTCAGCGAAGCGGCGACCGCCGCCGGCGCCCGCGTCGAAGTCGTCACCATCAGCCCGAGCGAGGCGGCAAAGTCGCTGGCCACGCTTGAGCACATTCTCGCCGCCGCGGCCTGGCTCAAGCTCGAACGGACGGATTGCATCGTCGGCCTCGGCGGCGGCGTGGTAACGGACATCGCCGGTTTCGCGGCCGCGGTGTACCGGCGAGGCGTCGAGATTGTGCAGTTCCCGACATCACTCTTGGCGATGGTCGACGCTGCGGTCGGCGGCAAGACCGGCGTGAATCTCTCGCTCGGCGATCCGACAAGCGAGAGCGCCGACTCGGGCGAGGCACGTCTGCTGAAGAACATGGTCGGCGCGTTTCATCCCGCGAAGCTTGTGGTGTGTGATTGCGCGGTGCTGACAAGCCTGCCGACACGCGAGCTACGCTGCGGTTTGGCCGAGTGCGTCAAGCACGCGTTGATCGGCAAGGCGTTGGGCGATGCGAAGCTTTGGACGTGGCTCCAGGCGAATGTCGAGGGCGTGCTCAAGCTCGAGCCCGGCACGCTGGTTGAACTGATCAAGCGCAACGTCGCATGCAAGGCCCGGATCGTCCAGCGTGACGAGCGAGAGCTCAGCACCAGCCCTGACGGCGGGCGCATGATGCTCAACCTCGGGCACACGTTCGCGCACGCGATCGAGACACTCTCGGGTTTGTCTTGGCGTGACGAGCACACCGGCCAGCCGATGGCCGGCCCGCTGAAGCACGGCGAGGCCGTGGGCCTCGGGCTCATCTGTGCATCGATCGTGAGCGAGCAGCTCGGGCTGTTGACAACGAAGGCCGCGGGCACTCCGCGGGTGTCGTCAGAAGTTGTTGCGCTTTTGCGCCGCATCGGCCTGCCCACCGCGGTTTCCGGCTTGCCGCCAGCAGCCGACATCGCCCGGCGCATGATGGACGACAAGAAGGTCGCTTCGGGCAAGCTGCGGCTGATCCTGCCGACGACGGGCGGCGGGTGCCGCGTGCTGGACGATGTTCCGGCGGTAGTCGTTCGGCGGGGCCTTGAGGCGATCAACTCAGCGAACTAGCCGCGCCGCGTTGGCACGAGCGTTGCGATGTCTCCTGGTGGCGGCGGAGTCCGCCAATCACCAGCGAGGATCGCTATGCACGTGCGCGAACACAAAGCCGTCAGTCCACGCCCCGAGCTCCAGACCCTGCTGACGCGGGAGCCGACGCTGACCGTCGGCGTTTTCCCGCTCCCCGTGCGGGATTTGCGACAGCTCGGTGCCCGGATTCGTCGTCTGGCGCACCTGGCCGCGGCGTGTCACGAGGCGAAGCTCATCGCGGGCGGACACGACCGTGAGGCGGATGCTGCGCACCTGCGCACGGATGACGCCGGAGAACGCGCATGAACTACGGGCTCTATCTCTCAGCCAGCGGCATGCAGACCGCGACGTACCGGATGGACGTCTTCGCCAACAACCTGGCCAACATGTCCACCGTCGGCTTCAAGCGTGACGTCCCCGCGACGCGCCAGCGCGACGTCGTGCGCATCGAAGACGGCGTCGCCAGCCTGCCCAGCAACAAGCTGCTCGAAGCCCTCGGCGCCGGCGTCATGCTCGCGCCGACCCGAGTCGCGAATGAACAGGGCGTGCTCGAGACGACGCCGAATCCGCTCGATGTCGGCGTGCAGGGGCCGGGCTTCATGGTCGTGCGCCAAGGCGCCGGCACCGGGGGCGACAACTTTAAGCTCACCCGCGATGGCCGCCTGACCATCAACCGTCAGGGCACACTCGTGCAGGCCAGCAGCGGGTTCCCGGTGCTGGACTCCGCCGACCGCCCGATCACGCTGGAATCACGCCGCCCCGTGCGCATCGACACTGACGGCACCGTCACACAGGACGGCAAGATCGCCGGGCGGATTCACCTCGTAGACATCGCCGACACCACCGCCCTGAGCAAGAACGGCGACAACCTGCTGGGCGCACCGCCGGCGATCATGGCCCGGCGCACGCTCACCAAGACAACGACGCTGCAACAGGGCACGGTCGAGCGCTCGACGGTCGATCCGATCCGCGCGACGATGGAAGTCTCAAGCGCCGAGCGGGCGGTGAGCCGCGCGGCTCGGATGATCCAAATCCACGACGAGGTCATGCAGCGGGCGATCAACACGTTCGGCAAGATCGCGTAACGGGGCGCACGCCGTGCGCCGTTCCGGCCTGAATCGACACGGAAATGACGAGCAGCAACACGCCACGGGCGCGGGCCCGCGAGCGAGACGAAGGACACGACCATGAGCATCACCGCACTGCAATCCGCGTCTTCGGGCATGAGCGCCCTGAACACGCACCTTGAAGTCATCTCGAACAACCTGGCGAACGTGAACACGCCGGGGTTCAAGGCCAGCCGCACGAACTTTCAGGACTTGCTGTACGTCGAGCGTGCCCAGCCGGGCACCGAGAACGCCGCGGGCGACCAGCGCCCGCTCGGGCTTTACGTCGGTCTAGGCGTGAAGGCGGCCGCGACGCAGCTCGACTTCAAGCAGGGACCACTGCTGGATTCCGGTCGAGAACTCGATGTCGCCGTGCAGGGCAACGGCTTCTTCCGCGTGCGCGTGCCGGATCAGGTCGGCGACGGCTTCGCCTACACGCGGGCCGGCGCGTTCACGCTGAACTCCGACGGCGAGATCGTCCTCGCGTCTGACCAGGGTCGACGGCTTGAGCCGAACATCGTCGTGCCGGAGAATGCGGTGCGGCTGTCGATCAACGAAGATGGCAAGGTGTTCGTGCAGTTGCCGAACCAGGTCGCCCTTGAAGAGATCGGGCAGATCGAGCTGACGACGTTCCTGAACCCCGCTGGCTTGAAGCAGCTCGGCGAGAACCTCTACGGCGAAACCATCGCGAGCGGGACGCCCGTCATCGGCAACCCCGGCGAGGACCAGCGCGGCTCACTGGTACACAAGTTCCTGGAAAGCTCGAACGTTGACCCGACCAACGAGCTCATCGACCTGATCCGCACGCAGCGCGCGTTCGAGATGAACTCCAACACCGTACGCGCTGCGGATGAAGTCCTTAAGACCGTTTCAAACCTGCGTCGCTGAGTGTGGTCGTTTCTCACGCCACTCCGGGAGCTTTGCACATGCCTCGCCCATTTTCGCCCACGCTCGCTCTGGTGTTCTCGCTCCTAGCAGGCACGCTCGCGCACGCCCAGACCACGATTACCCTTCGCCCCGCGGCCGAGATCCGCACGACCGGCGTGATCCGACTCGCCGATATCGCCGACGTGACCGGACCCGAGGGCGAGCGTCTGCGCGAGGCGGTCGTCGTCAACGACGACACCCTCAGCTCCGCCGACACCGCTCGCGGCGTCGGCGTGACGATCGACGATGTGCGCCGAGCGCTTGGGAACCTGCCGCGTGCGGTGAACTGGGGACAGGTCACCCTGACGGGCTCGACATGCCTTGTGCGGGTCGCATCGACGGAGCCCGAGATCTCGCCTGCGCCCGCGAGCGACCAGCCGCTGCCGGGCCGGAAGATCGAACCGCAGATCGCCAGCACGATCGAAGGTTCAACGGCGCGGGCGGTGATCGCCGAGCGACTCGCGGGCTTGCAAGGCGTGGACATCGCCGACATGCGGATCAAGATCGTCGCGACGAATCGCGCCGACGACGCGTTCCTCGACGCGCCGGTGGGCGAGGGCGATCGGCTTGAGGTCCAGCCGGGCTCCGGGCTGCGGTCGTCGCGCACGCCGCTGACGGTGGACGTGTATCGTGCAGACCGGCTCAAGGAAACGCGTGTCTACAGCACGGAGATCCAGGTCCGTCGTGACGTGCTCGTGGCCAGTGTGCCGATCGAACGCGACCAGACGCTCACGCAAGACGACGTGCGGGCCGAATCACGCTGGTTGAACCCTGGCTCGGACGCCGGCGCCGCAGCAGCGGACCTTCTTGGGGCGTCGGCGAAGAAACGCATTGAGCCCGGTCGCGTGCTCTCGCTCGCAGACTTTCAGCCGCCGGTGGTCGTTCAGCGCGGCGAGCAGGTATGGGTCCATTGCTTGTCGGGGCAGTTCGTTGTAAAGGTGAAGTGTCGCGCGCTGCAGCCGGCGCGTGACGGGCAGCTTGTGCAGCTTCAGGCGGAGGGCGCGAAGAAGCAGTTCACCGCCCGCATGTCCGGTCGCGGCGTCGCAGTGATCGAGATGCCGGCGAACGAGGACATTGAGCCGCGTGATCTGACGATCTTTCGCGCAACCGACGAGCAGGGCCGCGCGATCCCCACGCCGCCGGCACGCAAGCGTTCCGCGACGATCGTGCCACAGGATGACGGCGGAAGCTTGAACGTGAAGCCGCCGCTGCGGGTCGCCGCAACGAGCGGTGAGCCGTTGGCAAGCGAGCCGAACGTTCGCACGCGAGCCCGCCAACCCCGCGCGGCGTCCAAGCGTTAGCGATCTCTCGGCCTCTCACAGCCCCCACGTCCCGCCCACGACGAGCGGCCTCGCTCAATGTTCAAACCCTGATCCCGAGTGAATCATGAAGACCAACCCACTGATCGCACGCCCGCTCCTTTTCACGCTCGCCTGCGGCATGCCGGTCAACCTTGCGGCGGCACAGAACCTCTTCACCACGCCCATGCCCGCGCCCGCGACACAGGCCCCGGCGCAGCCGGCTCCCCCCACCTCCGCGCCGCCCGCGCCCGGCAATGGCAGCGGCGAATCGACCCCGCCGCCAGCTTCACCAGCGCCAGCGACACCCGCCGCGCCGGAGCCTGCGCAAGCGATCACGGGCGCCGCGATGATGGCTCCGCCGCCAAGCCTGCGTGAGATGTCGCTGCTGGTGGTCATTCCGCCGGAGGCGCGGAAGTTCCAGATCCACGACAAAGTGGACATCATCGTGAACGAGACGTCGAATCAGAAGCACGAGCAGAAGCTGGACTCAAAGAAGTCGTATGACTTGGCCGCGACGCTGCGGCAGTTCCCATCGCTCCAGGCGTTGCTGCTGAAGAACACGCTGGAAGACGGCATCAACGGCGATACCCCGGACGTCGGCGTGGGCAGCAGCAACAGCTACAAAGGTAATGGCACGTATGAACGCAAGGACAAGTTCACCGCGCGCATCGCCGCAGTCGTGATCGACGTGAAGCCCAACGGCTTGCTGCTGGTTGAGGCCCGCAAATCCGTGAGCAGCGACAACGAATCGCAGACGATGGTGCTCAGCGGCCTGTGCGACCCGAAGGACATCAGCAAGAGCAACACCGTGCAGTCGTCGCAGCTCGCCGACCTGACGCTTCGCGTGAAGAACATGGGCCAGGTCAAGGACTCGTCAGAGAAGGGCCTGATCCCGCGGGCGTTTGAGGCGATCTTCAACTTCTAGTTGCGAGTCGCGAGGTGCGAGTCGCGAGGTGACGACCGGCAATCGGGATTCGGCAATCGGTAATCGGGTGAAACCAAAAGGAAAAGCGCCGCGATCATCGCGGCACTTTTCGTTTCTGCTGACCACTGACAACTGACAACTGACCGCTTGCTCACGCCGGCTGCGCTGCCAACAGATTCACCGAGCCGCCGCGGCGCTTCTGCGGCGTTGCGTCCTGCTCGGGAACTTCGACCTCGGCGTACGCCTCGCCGAAGCGGAAGAGACGGAAGCTGTTGAGCACCACGAGCACGTCGCCCACGAAGTGGAACGCGAGCGCCACGAGCGTGTCGATGTAACCCGACGACGCGAGCGCGAGGCCCACGACCGCGACGATGATCGAGATCGCGATGTTCTGGCTGATGATCGAGCGCGACATGCGGGCGAGTTCGACCATGAAGGGGATGCGTGAAAGGTCGTCGTTCATGAGCGCGACGCCGGCGGAGTTGGTGGCGATATCGCTGCCACCGAGGCCCATGGCGACGCCGACGTCCGCGGCCGCGAGCGAGGGGCCGTCGTTGATGCCGTCGCCGACCATGAGCACGCGCCGGCCCTGCTTCACCAGTGCCTGAATCTGCTCGTGCTTCTCAGCCGGGAGGCACTCGGCTTCGATGGCGTCAGCGCCGACCGCGACGCCGACGCGCTGCGCAACGCTCAGGCGGTCGCCGGTGAAGATCGAAATCTTCTTGACGCCCAGCTCGCGTAGTCGCTCGATGACACCCTTGGTGTTGGACCGCACCTTGTCCTCAAGCCCCACGCAGCCGAGGTAGCGCCCGTTCTTGACGACGTGAACGCCCGTCATGCCCTCGATGCGCTGGTTGATCTGCTCAACGTCGCCCTTGATGTTGGGAAAGAGCTCTTCAAGCCATGTGGCGCGACCGACGAAAACCTCGCCGATGTTGGTGTTGGCCTTGACGCCGCGACCGTGGATTTCTTCGAAGTTCGCACCGGTGTCCAGCGGGATGCGCGCGGCGGTCGCCGTCGCCAGGATGCTGCGGGCCAGCGGATGGTTTGACTGCTGCTCGCCGTTCGCCGCGGCGGTCAGGAGCTCGGCACCCTCGACGCCCGGCGCGGGGGCCAGACGTGAGACCACGAAGCGGCCGGTGGTGATGGTGCCCGTCTTGTCCATGACGACAGTATCGATATCGGCGCTGGCTTCGAGGAAGCGGGCCTCCTTGATCATGATGCCCAGGCGAGCGGCGGAGGCGAAGGCCGCGACGAGCGCGGTCGGTGAGCTGATGAGTAGGGCCGAGGGGCAGGCGACGAAGAGGACGTTGACGGCGCGCTCAAGGCCCACATCGCTGCGCGACAGGAACCACGTCAGGAACGCGAGCGAGAGCACGATCGGCACATAGAACCGCGCGACCTGCTCGATGAGAAGCTGTCGCGGCGTCTTGGCCTTTTCAGCCGCGGAGATGAGCTGCGTGACCTTGCCGATCGTCGTATCGCCGCCGACCTGCGTCACGCGGATATCCAGCGAGCCCGAGAGATTCGTCGTGCCGGCGTACACCGGCTCACCGACCTGCACTTCGTGCGGCGCGGCCTCACCGGTCAGCGACGCCTGATCGAGCGTCGAGCGGCCCGAAGCGACTACGCCGTCGATCGGCAGGTTCTCGCCGGGACGAACGCGGACGACGTCACCAACTTTGATCTGTGAGAGCGGCACCTCGCGCTCGCCGGAGCCATCGACGAGGCGGGCGATGTCGGGCGTGAGCTGCACGAGCTGCTCGATGACACGCTGCGCGCTGAACGCCGTGCGCCGCAGCACCTGGTCCGCGACGAGCAGGATGAACGCGACCCAGCCCGCGGCTTCGAACTTGCTCAGCGCGAGCAGACCAACGAGTGCCAACGCCGCCAGCGAACTGCTGGACGGCTGGCCGAGGCGGATCTCCTTGAAGCTGGCGTAGAAGAGCGGGGCACCGAGCATCAACGCTGCGAGGACCGCGGGGATCTGTGCGACTTCCGCCGAGACCAAGTCAGGGACGAAGAACCAGCTCGCCAGTCGCGTCACCAGCAGCAGGCTCATGCCGACGAAGTACAGCGTGAGGTATCGCTCGGACTGGAGTTCCGAGAGCTGATGGTGCGAGCAGCAGGCGACGCCGTCTTCGCTCGGCGCGTGCGAGTGATCGTGAGCGTGTGGAGCGGCGGAATGAGCGTGCCCGTCGGGGTGATGCGCAGCCATAGGTCCCTTCCATCAATGCACCGGAGAACCCGGGCGGGGGGCGAGGGGAAGACGCCGCGGCACGCATTCGGCCGCGGCAGTCGACATTCGGAGCCAACGGTAGACCGATGACGCGCGACGCGACAGCCGGACATACGACGAATCATCCGGCTCGGTTCGGGGCGATGGTGGTGCGACTTCCTGATTTCGCGGATCACCCCGTCAAGCGCGCGGGCTTTTCGCTATTGTTCCCTTTCCACCAGCGCCCGCTCGACCAAGCTGCCCGACTCAATGACGCCGTTGAACCACAAGCCGACCAACCCCCAACCCGCCGGTGAAGACCGGCCGGAGGTCACGATTCTGGGGCTGGGCCAGATGGGGCTCGTGTGCGCGTCGATCCTCACCGACCCCGAGCGCCTTGGTAAACCGCTTGCAAACCGCCCACGCGTCACGATGTGGGGCCACTCCGCAGAGGAAGCGGGTCATGTCGCCCAGGCCCGCGTGAGCGAGCGCCTGCCGATGCTGCGGCTGCAAGACGAGGTTCGCGTGTCGCTGCGCGATGCCGATGCGCTGGCGCGTGCGGAACTCATCGTCTCGGCGGTGCCCGTGCAGTATTGCCGGAGCGTGTGGGAGCGGCTGTCGCGGTTTGTGCCGCGGACGGCGCGGGTGCTTTCAGTCGCCAAGGGCATCGAGAACGGCACGCTCCTGCGCCCGACACAGATCATCGGTGAGGTCTTGCGCGACAACCCGGACTCGCGCCCGCGCAGCATCGGCACGCTCAGCGGCCCGACCATCGCCGCCGAGCTGGCACGCTGTCTGCCAGCAACAATGATCTGCGCCAGCGATGATGAGGCGTTCCGACTGGAAGTCCAGCGCCTCTTTGCGACTCGCTGGATGCGCGTCTACACCACGCCGGACCTCGTCGGCGTTGAGCTCGCCGGGGCCGTGAAGAACGTCATTGCCATCGCGGCCGGAATTCTCGACGGCCTCCAAGCCGGCTACAACGCCAAGAGCGCGCTGCTGGCCCGCGGCGTCGCTGAGATCGCCCGACTGGGCACCGCCATGGGCGCATCGCAGGACACCTTCTTCGGCATCGCCGGCGCCGGCGACCTGGCCACGAGCTGCTTCTCGCCCGAGGGCCGCAACCGCTCCTGCGGCGAGGCGCTGGGCAAGGGCCTGCGGCTCGAGGACTATCTCGCGCATCAGCGCTCGGTCGTTGAGGGCGTCGCGACTACCAAGAGCGTCGTTGACCTCGCGGAGAAGTATCGCGTGGACATGCCGATCACACGCGCCGTGAACTCCGTGCTCTTTGAGTCACTTGATCCGATCGAGGCCATCGGCCGGCTCATGGCACGCGAGCCAAAGGCCGAGCGCGTGAGCTAGCGTTCGATCGCTTTCGTTTCGCATCCGCGCGTTGCGGCTCTTCGAAATCCGGTCTTGGTTGTGTGGGCACGTCTTCCTTCGTTCTCGGTTCATCGGTCCCTCGGTTCATTGAAGGGTTTTCTCATGGCGCGGCAACTCCGTACTTCAGTTCGCACACTTCTCTATCGCGCCGCGTTCGTCGGCATGTCACTCCTCGGCGCATCGGCAGCCAGCGCGTGGGACGCCGTGGGCCATCGCGCGATCACATGGCTGGCGCTGGACGGCCTCGACCCGGCGATGCCCGCGTTTCTGCGTGACAAGGACACGATCCACGCCGTGGGCTGGGAAGCGGCCGAGCCCGATCGCTGGCGCGGCGTGCGCTCCAGCTTCCTCACGCACGAAAACGCGATGGACCACTTCATCGATATCGAAGACCTTGAAGAGTTCGGTCTCACCATCGACACCATCAACCCGCTGCGCTATCGCTACGTTCGCGATATGGCCGTCGCCCGAGCGGCCCACGCCGTGGACAAGGGCCCCGCCGCGACCGGGCAGTTCAAGCCCAGCGACCGCCCGCCTTACAACGAGAAGCTCGACACCACCGGCCAGAAGGAGTGGGCGGGATTCCTGCCGCACGCGATCTGCGAGCATCATGCGAAGCTGATCTCGAGCTTCAAGACCTATCGCACGCTGGAGAAGCTCAACGATCCGGCCCGCGCCCCGCAGCTTGCGATGGCAAAGGCGAACGTCATGGTGCAGATGGGCGTCCTGTCGCACTTTGTGGGCGACGCCGCACAGCCGCTGCACACGACCAAACACTTCAACGGCTGGGTCGGCGAGAATCCCAACGGCTATACGACCAGCAACAAGTTTCATTCGTTCATCGATGGCGGCGCGATCGCGCAAAGCGGCATCTCCTACGACACGCTGAAGCCGCAGATGAAGTACACGCATGCAGTCGCCGACGGCCTGAACCCCTGGAGCGAAGTGCTGATGCACATCAAACGCTCGCACGCGCTGATGGAGAAGACCTACGAGCTTGAGAAGGGCGGCAAGTTCAAGGAAGCCGAGGGACGCCAGTTCATCGAGCGCCGCCTGATGGACGCCGGCGACATGCTCGCGGCCCTTTACAACTCCGCTTGGAACGCCAGCACGCCCAACGAGCGCGAGGTGAGCGACTTCATCAAGTACGACAGCTTCAACGCCGGCGAAGTGGCGTCGATCGGCGTTGCGAATAAGCCAGCGACGCCCGCCGCGGCCGCCGCTACGCCCGGCGCAAAGCCCGCGGGCGAGTCGGTTCCGATGGCGACGCCGCAGACGCCGTGAGCGAGCGTGGGGTCCCGGCGAGCGTTGGGTGTGAGGAGAGTAACGGCGATGCGCTGTCCGACGTGCGGCTACACGCTTGCGGGGCTGCCGACGACGCCGGACTTCCGTGTGCGCTGTCCGGAATGTGGAGCGACGCCGCGAGTATTGACGCGACGCGAACCCACGCCCGCTGAGCTTGCCGAGATGCGTAAGCGACAGCGCATGATGCGTCTAGCGCTGTCGATCCTCGAAATACGGATCGTGCAGGGAGTACTGCTGCTCGTCGGGCTCGTCATCAGCGTTGCGCTGGCGGGCTTGGTATCCGCCATGACATCGCTCGTGAACATTCCGCTGCTGATCGGTGGATGTGCTTTCGTGATCGCGATCGTGTGCGTGCTCGCGCTCGGACGCTTCCTCGCCGCCGTGCAAAGGCGACGTATTCCGACGAACCCGAATGCCTCGGCTGCGGGTACGACCTGCGCGGCCTCAAGCTCCGCGGCGCGAGTGCTCGATGCCCCGAATGCGGCGTTGAACTGGCTCGCCGGCAGTTGTAGCCGGTGTCGTAGAGTCATCGCGGATGCACGACCGCGAGGACAAGGAGTTGCGTGGGGCGGAGAAACGCCGCGTTCTCCGTCGCGCTCTCCTGCAGGCACGCCTTGTGCAGGTCATGATGACAGTGCTCCTGCTGCCGGTGACCGCCATCGTCGTGCTTTTCACGCTCTCAAGCTCATGGCGTCCCGGTGTTCTTGAACTCGCGATTCCCATCGCGGTCTTTTGCTTTGGGATCCTCTTGGCTTGGTTCGCGGGCCGCCTGATGGTCAGTCGGGCTCGGGATTTCTATCTCGGCGTGACCGATTGTCCGAACTGCGGCTACGACCTGCGCGGCCTACTGCGCGAGCACGGCCCGCCGAAGTGCCCTGAGTGCGGCGCGGTCACGCCTTGGACGTAGCCTCGCGCACCACCCGCTTCACGCATCTACCGTCCCGCTCATGCGCTTCACCTTCCTCGGCACCGGCACCTCCAGCGGCGTACCCGTCATCGCCTGTGACTGCGCCGTGTGTACGTCCGCCGATCCGCGCGACAACCGCCTGCGCTGCGGCGCTGCGCTGGAGTTCACCGATCCGACCGGCCGGCCGCGCACCGTGCTCATTGACGCCACGCCGGACCTGCGCCAGCAGGCCCTTCGATACAAGCTCGCACGCTGCGACGCGATCTTCTTCACCCACAACCACGTGGACCACACCTTCGGGCTAGACGAAGTTCGGCGGTTCAACGCGGTGCAGCACTCGCCGATCGACATTTTCGCCGAGCCGCACACGCTGGAGCATCTGCGCCGTGTGTATGGGCACATCTTTGACGCCGCGCGCAACGTCAACGACTCCTTCGTGGCCAGCGTCATCCCGCGCACGCTCGAGGCCGGCGTGCCGGTCGAGATCTACGGCCTGAAGATCACGCCACTGCGGTTCCTCCACGGCAAGCTGCCGATCCTCGGCTTCCGCGTCGAGTGGGCCAGCGGGCGATCGACTGCTCAAGATGGCCAGCCGGGCTCGCAAGGCGGCCGCCCGGAAGAGCCCACGCTGCCGCTGCCGCCCGCCTCCACAGCGCACTGGTGGAACGACGACGCGCCCGTGCAGCCCGCTCGCGCCGCGGAAGCACTCGCGCAGCCGGAAGCGCAGGCCGCCCGCCTCGGAGAGGCGGGCCACCCGGCGGATACCGACGCGCTGACACCTGAAGCTCTCAAGCCCGCGCACGTTGACGGCCCGGTCTTGCCGCTGGCGTATTGCACGGACGTCAGCGCGATCCCGCCCGAGACTTGGCAGCACCTCAACGGGTTAAACGTGATGGCGCTGGACGCGTTGCGATACCGGCGCCACCCGACGCACTTTGCGTTCAATCAGGCGATCGAGGTCGCCGAGCGTGTGAAGCCGCGCAAGACGTACTTCATCCACATGACGCACGACATCGCGCACGCCGACGCGGAGTCGTCGCTCCCTGACGAGATCCGCCTGGCATACGACGGCCTGGTGCTGAGCGATTCGGCCATCGCCGCCCGCTCGCCGGGTGCCACCGGCTTTGGGGCTCGCCCATGAGCGACGAAACCACGCCACCAAAACCCGCGGCGGCCAAGACGCGAGCAAAGTCAGCGCCCGCCAGCGACGCGACGCTCCTGCCCGCGCTGGGCCCGCAAGGTGACGGCGCCGCTGCGCCCAAGAAATCTCGCACGAAGAAGACACCCGGCAACACGCCAACACCGGCTGGTGCCGCAACGCCGGCGCCTGCGGCGGCCGACGCGCCTGCGTCGCGCGTTCAGCTCTTCACTGACGGCGCGTGCTCCGGCAACCCCGGCCCCGGCGGCTGGGCGTACATCCTCAAGCACCCTGCCAGCGGCAAGGTCCGGAAAGATGCCGGCGGCCAAGCCCAAACCACCAACAACCAGATGGAGTTGACCGGCGCGATCATGGGGCTCAAGGCTCTCACACGCCCCAGCATCGTCGAGCTCTATTCGGACTCGGAATATGTGCTCAAGGGTCTGCGCGAGTGGGTCGCTGGTTGGAAGAAGCGCGGCTGGAAAACCGCCGCGAAACAGCCCGTCAAAAATCGTGATCTCTGGGAAGAGCTGGACCGACTGCGCAGCGCTCACCAAGTGACCATGCATTGGGTCCGCGGGCACGACGGCCACCCGGAAAACGAAGAGTGCGACCAGATGGCCGTCCGCGCCGCCAAAGCCGCGGCGGGCAAGCCCGTCGCCAGCGACCAGCGGTAATCCCGCGATCTGGGCACGCTATTGGGGCAGGGTGGGATTTCATTTGATCCCGGCGACGGGGCGTGTCACGTCCTGTATACGTCGGCATCGAACTTTGCACGGAAGTCAACCGACTCGCCCGTGTTCAAGTCTCCGTTCTGATCACCCACTTGTACCGACCAATCCTGTCTCAACCGGAGGTGTTTCATGCGTATGACCGCTTTTTCCAGCCTTCTCGCTCTCACGCTTGTTGCTGGCCTCTGCCAGCCGATCAACGCGGCCCAAAACCAGGCCCCAGCCGCTTCCGGTCAAAAAGCCACCAGCTCGAACCGCAACATCGCGAAATGGAACGTCGAGGGTGACAAGAAGCTCGCTGTCTCCGGCTATGACCCCGTGTCGTACTTCCCTGAGGGCGGCGGCAAGCCCACCAAGGGCGACAAGGCGTTCGAACTGACCCAAGGCGGCGTCACATATCGCTTCGTCAACGAGAAGAACCGCGCCGCGTTCAAGGCCGACCCCGCGAAGTACGAGCCCGCATACGGCGGCTGGTGCGCCTGGGCGGTGCGTGATGGCGAGCAAGTCGAGGTTGACCCCAAGAGCTTCATCGTTCAAGACAACCGTCTTTTCTTGTTCTATGACGGCTTCTTCGGCGACACGCGGTCAAAGTGGAAGAAGCTCAAGCACGCCGAGGAAGAGGCCAAGGCCGACGCGCAGTGGAAGAAGATCAGCGGCGAGTCCGCCCCGTCGCGCATGACGGCTCCCGCGATGAAGCCCGCTTCCGGAAACTTGCAGAGCAAGCTCGATGAGGTCTCCGCGAAGTACGCATCGAAGATCAGCCCCGCGCAGGCCGAGGCCCAGAAGCGCGGCATCGAGGAAGTTCGCGTCGCGCTCTCCACCGGCAAGAAGCTCGGCGTCGGTGACACCGCGCCCGGCTTTGAACTGCCCGATGCCAACGGCAAGCCGCAATCGCTCAAGTCCATGCTCGAGCAAGGTCCGGTCGTGGTGACGTTCTATCGCGGCGGCTGGTGCCCCTACTGCAACATCCAGCTCCAGGAATATCAGCAGATCCTCCCGGAGATGAAGGCCATGGGCGCACAGCTCGTCGCCATCTCTCCGCAGAAGCCCGACAAGTCCCTCGATACCGCGGAGAAGAACGGCCTGCAGTTCGCCGTGCTCTCGGACGCGAACAGCGCCGCCGCGGCGAAGTTCGGTATCGCGTACGAGCTCCCGCCCGCGATCGCCGGCATGGGCCCGATGCTCAAGGAATACAACGCCGAGGGCACGAAGATGCCGCTGGGTGCGACGTACGTCATCGCCCGCGACGGCAAGATCGCCTACGCGTTTGTCAACGAGGACTACCGCCTGCGGGCCGAGCCCGAAGCGATCATGACCGCGCTGAAAGCTCTGCCGGCAGCGAAATAACACGCTTCCGCAGTCACGTTGTGATCGACGGCACGCACACGCGTCGCCGCCAATGACCGTCTTCATCGTCTCGTTGGTTGGATCGGAGTTCACCATGCCCTCGATGACCACCTCACCTACTGGCACTTCCTCGCCGATCGGGACCCTCATCGCGGCGTTCACGCCGCGCCAGCCGATATTCGCCAAGCCCGCGCTCATCGGGACGTGGACGTTGCAGATCATCGCGGCGGTGATCCTCGCTCAGACGCTGTTCTTCAAGTTCACCGCAGCGCCGGAGCCGGTGTACATCTTCACCACGCTCGGCGCCGAGCCCTGGGGACGCATCGGCTCGGGCGTCGCGGAGTTGATCACGGCGATCCTGCTGCTCACGCCGCGCACGGCCGTCCTCGGGGCGATCATGGCCTTGGGCACGATGGCCGGCGCGATCGCGTCGCATCTTGGCCCGCTGGGCATCGTGATCGTCGTCAACGGCGAGAGCGACCAAGGTCTGTTGTTCGCCCTCGCGTGGGTCGTCACCATCGCCAGCGTCGGAATCCTGATCATCCGTCGAGCCCAGTTCAGCTCGATGCTCTTCAACCTTCGGGCGGTCGTCTCGCCCGGCGTTTCTCGTACGTAACTCGTCTCGCTTCCAACGCCTCTACAAGGATGGCCTCGAGAAATGGCTGACTCGCTGCCCGCGATCGACCCAACGCTTCTGCTTGAGCTGCGCGCCGGCTCGGCGTTGGCACAGGAAAAGTTTGTACGCTCGGTCGGTCCCGCACTGCTCGCCGTCGCGCGCCGAATGCTCGGGCGCGAGGAAGACGCTAAAGATGCGGTGCAAGACGCGTTCCTCAGCGCCTTCAAAGCCCTCTCGACGTTTGACGGGCGCTCTCAGCTCTCGACCTGGATTCACCGGATCGCCATCAATGCATGCCTGATGAAACTACGCTCTCGCCGACGTCGGCCCGAGCGACTGATCTCCGAACTCCTGCCGACTTACCTTGATGACGGGCATCAAACGTTTCCGACACCCGCCTGGCCGGGAGTCAACGCCGACGAGCCCAATCTCCCCGAGCAACTGCGCGAAAAGATCCGCGAGCAGATGAACCTCCTTCCCGAATCACACCGAATCGTGATCATGCTTCGCGATATCGAAGAACTCAGCACCGAAGAGACCGCCGCCGCCCTTGGCATCTCCGTGGACGCAACAAAGACGCGTTTGCACCGTGCCCGGCAGGCCTTGCGGACTCTTCTTGAACCGATCGTCCTCGAACACCGGAAACACACGTAATGTTCAACCCACCCCAGCTCAATCGCGGGCCTGATGGTACCACCTGCCGCGACGTGATTGAAACGCTCATGGCGTACATCGACAACGAGCTCTCATCGTCTGATCGTGACGAGCTCGAGCGGCACTTAAGAATCTGCCGCTCGTGCGTCAACTACCTTGACAGCTATCGCGCGTCGGTGCGGGCCGCGAGCGAGGCGATGCGGGCTCAAACCGCCGACGAGCCGTTGCCGGATGCGCTGGTAAAGGCGGTCCTGGACGCGCGTCGGTCCTTCGGCCATGGTTCTTCGTCCGATGGCGTCGAGCCACCCCAACAGCCCGGCCCGCAGTGATTCGAGGCGGACGCCGCCGCATCGACCCGCATCCGACAGATCGATCTGTTCCAGTACACTCTTTTCGTCCCCGTCTGTTTGAAAACGCCGATCCGTGCCATGATTGACATGCTCGATGTCGTGTTTGTTGGCGTTGGGGCGTACATCGGCCTCGGGCTTGTCGTCGGCATTCACTTCGCCTTCGTCCGCGTGCAGCGAGTTGATCCCGCGGCCCTCGGCGCGCCGTGGGCGTTCCGCGTGATCATCATTCCCGCCGTGGTCGCACTCTGGCCTCTCACGCTCGCCCTGCACGCCGCGACGCCCGCGACTGGAGCGCAGCCATGACACGCCGCCAGCGCCTGCTGCATGTCGTGCTCTGGTCGATCATCGCGCCGCTCGCGGGCGTGCTGACGGTCCTCGCGTGGACCGCCCGCGACCACGCCGCGGCTGAGCTCGCGCGCCCGGCATCGCCCCCCACCGCTAACGCCGCGACCCCTGACAACACGAGCCCTTCCCGATGAGCGTCGGCTACAAAGCCATCCAGTGGAGTCGGCCGAAGATCGTCTACGACGCGATCGCGGGCGCTGGTGTGCTGGCGTTCCTGGCGATCTACGTCATTGTCAATCGCTTGATCCACACGCCGCCCAGTGGGCCGAGCGATGAGGTGCTGGCCATCTCCGCCCTCGGCGCGTGCGCGATCGCGCTGCTCCACGTCGTCTTGGCGATCGGCCCGCTCGCACGCCTTGCGCCTCGGACCGCACCGCTGCTCTTCAACCGCCGACACTTGGGCGTGCTGACGTTCCTGATCGCACTGGCCCACGGCGTGCTCAGCTTCGGCTATTACCACGCGTTCGGGGTCATCTCTCCACTGCGCTCGTTCTTGGTCAGCAACACGAACTTCACGTCGCTGCGTGCGTTCCCGTTTGAGCTTCTGGGCGCCGCGGCGCTGCTGATCATGTTCTTGCTTGCCGCGACGAGCCACGACTTCTGGCTCAAGAATCTCTCCGCGCGAACGTGGAAGCGTCTGCACTTTGGCGTATACATCGCATATGCGTTGCTCGTCGGCCACGTCGCGCTTGGCGCGATGCAGGATCGCACCGGCGTGCTGACGCCGATCCTCGTGCTCGCCGGGGCCGCGATGCTCGCGACGCTGCACCTGCTGGCGGGCGCGAAGGAACTGCGTCGCGATCGCTCGTTGAAGGCCCCCACGAACGGTGCCGACGGCTGGATCGACGCGGGCACGCCTGACTCGATCCCACTCGATCGCGCCCGGATCATCGACACCGCGACCGGCGAACGCCTCGCGGTCTTTCGGCACGCCGGCGGCGTCTCGTGCGTCACAAACGTGTGCGCGCACCAGGGCGGTCCGCTGGGCGAAGGTCGCGTGATCGACGGATGCATCACCTGCCCGTGGCACGGCTGGCAATATCGTCCCGAAGACGGCTGCGCGCCGCCGCCGTTTGTCGAGAAGATCGCGACGCACCAGGTGCGTGTGGTCGCGGGGCGTGTGATGGTCAATCCCGCGGCGCTGCCGGCGGGCACGCGTGTCCCTCCGACATCGGTCGGATCGGGGGTGCAACATGGCTAACCCACAGGGCCCGTCGATCACCAGAGCCGACGAACCGATCTACGTCAACTACCTGCCGATGCACAGGGCGATTCGGCGCGCCTCGACAGTGTTCGCGATCGTCGCGATGTCCGCACTGCTGGCGTTCGCCGCGGCGTGGTCCGCGTCGCGCGCAAATCCCGGCCCCGCGATCTGGGACGATGGCGTCGCGCGGACGTTCACTGGCGCGCTGATCACCGCGCCGTACCCCATGCTCATCACCACCGACGAAGCGACCGGACGCCCCCGCGCGATGCTGCTGGTCGAGGTGGGCAAGCGCGGCACGCAAGAGCGTTTCGCCGCCCTGCCGAGCCCCGCACCCGCTCAGACCACGCTCTCGGGTTGGGTGCTCTCGCGTGATGGCCGCACCATGCTCGAACTCGAGCCTGAGCAGGCCCAGAGAACATCCACGATCGCTCCGGCTCCGATAGACGGTGAGTCGGTCCACCACCAGATTCCCGATTCCGCCTCGGTTCGCCTGCGCGGCCAGATCGTTGACGCCAAGTGCTACCTCGGTGCGATGAAACCCGGCGATGGAAAGTCCCACAAAGCCTGCGCAACCCTTTGCATTCGCGGCGGAATTCCGCCCGTGCTCATCTGCCAAACACCTGGACAGCCAGCGACCTCATACGTCCTCCAAGGTCCGGACGGCTCGCTGCTTCCCGCCTCCGTACTGCATCTCATCGCTGACCCTGTCGAGGTGACCGGAGAGGTCTCCGTCATCGCCGATATAAAGTTCCTCACCATCAAGCCCGACGGCGTACGACGCCTTTAATCCCCCATCTCAACCGCCCTGTCCGCTCAGGGAACAAGCAGTTTTTTTATGAATATCTCCGCAGCGACCGCCCGATCCAACGCGACCGACGCCACGCTCCCGAACGCCCCGTCAACGACCGACGAGTTCGTCGGCGCGATCGTCATCGTGCTCCGCGAACTCCACACAATGGTCAACAGCATCAGCGACGAGGTTTACACCCGCCCGTCCTCCGCCCAGTTCATGGGTGCCACCATCGGTGGTCACCTTCGCCACACTGTTGACCATCTCGCGGCGCTCGCCGATGGCATCACTTCCGGCGTCATCGCTTACGACCGGCGCGCCCGCGGCACCAGCGTCGAGACCGACCGCAACGCCGCCGCGAGCGAGATCAGCCGCATCACTGATGCGATCAGCATGCTCAAGCCCGCCGATCCGTCGCTGCCGCTGACGATCGAAGTCATGGCGACGCGCGCCGGCGCATTCCAGATCGTGACCTCGACGCTGGCGCGCGAACTCGCCTTTGTGCTCAGCCACACCGTCCACCATCAGGCGACGCTTCGCGGCCTCGTCGTCGCCAGCGGCGTGACCCTCCCAGCGCACTTTGGCTATGCCAACGCCACGATCGTACACAAAGACCCGCAGAAGGACCCCGGCACTTGTGTACGCTGACGCTGCTGCGGAGCGGTCTCGGTCCCTCCGTGCGCGGGAATGATCAGCCACGGGCCCGCATCGTCATGAACCGCGATGAGCAACGCACGCGCCCCGCGGCCCTCGGTCCACGAGTTGTCGCGTGCCCGCCGCGGATGGCGATCATGCCTGTAGATCCCATCTCCGGCGGCACATGGATCGGCTGTAACGACCGCGGCATCGCCGCTTGCCTGCTCAACTCGACCCACGACGTCCGATCTTCCCCGGCTTCAATGGGCCTCCGCTCGCGCGGCGGCGTCGTGCCGCTGCTGCTGGCCGCGGCTGACTTTGACGGCGCGCTGCAGCTCGCGCGCTCACTCGACGCCGCGGCGTTCCCCGCGTTCCGCGTGCTGATCACCGATGCGAGCCGACACGCAGTGCTGCGAGCTGACGGCGTCGCGACGCGTGTCGAAGCCCTCGCTCCGATCGACGACGGCGTGATGCTCACGAGTTCGGGCCTTGGCGATGAACTTGTGCAGCAGCCGCGCCGAGTCGTGTTTGATCAGATGATCGCTGCGGAAGCTTCGCCGCAGCAGCTTCGCGACATTGAGCATCTGCGCGAGGCACAAGACAGCTTCCACGCTTGGACCGGCGGCGACCAGCCTGCGTTGAACGTAAACATGAACCGGGCTGACGCGCGAACCGTGAGCATCACCGTCATCGAGCTCTTTGATGACCGGGCGACGCTCGAGTACACGCCGCTGGGCGATGACCTTTCGGCGTCGAGCACGTCCGAGCAAGCGTCGATCTCCTTTGAAAGCGTGCGGAGGTTCGCGTGAGCCGCGTGGGCGCAAGTCACCCGGTTGAGCGCGTGCTCGCGGCGGGCGTCGCCACGGGGCCGATGACCCGCGCGGAGTTGGCTCGCCTGCGTCTGAGCGCCTGGTACGGGCGCTGGCGTCGCTGGGAGTTCTGGTCCGCGTGGTGGGTGTATCTCCCGCTCCTGCCCGCGATCGTGTGGCACGCCCTGCGCTCGGGCCACCCAATGGGGTTCACGGCCGTCAACCCCGCGATCCCCGCTGGCGGCGCGGTGGGCGAGTCAAAGTCGCAGATCCTCTCAGCGATGAACAGCGACCGAGTGCTCGCGTTTCAACTGCTGCCCCCCGGCACTGCGCCCGAGCGCGTCGCGGCTCTTGAAGCCTTCATGCGACGCGTCGCGACGACCTACCCGATCATCCTGAAGCCCGACATTGGTGAACGCGGCACCGGCGTGCGTCTCATTCGCGACGCCGCGGGGGCTCGCGAGTACCTCAGCCGCTTCCAGTCCCCGGTCCTAGCCCAGGTGTATCACCCGGGCCCGCACGAAGTCGGCGTGTTTTACGCTCGCTACCCCGGTGAATCCAAGGGGCGGATCCTTGGGGTGACGTCCAAGCACTTTCCTGCCGTCGTCGGCGACGGACGCAGCAGCCTCCGCGAGCTGATCTGGCGGCACCCGCGCCTGCGATTCCAAGCCCAGGTGTTCCTGAGGCGGCTGGGGCCCGATGCGAAGATCGTGCCCGCTGCGGGCGAGTCGCGCCGTCTGGGCGTCATCGGCAATCACTGTCGCGGGACCATGTTCACCGACGCTCCGGCGCTCGCGACGCCGCAACTCGCCGCGGCGTTGGACGAGCTCACGATCCAATCGAACGGCTTGGACTTTGGCCGGTTCGACCTGCGATACGCAGACGAAGCGGAACTCCGGACGGGGCGCGAGTTCGGCGTGGTCGAGTTTAACGGGGTCTTCGCAGAAAACACCACAATCTACGACCCGGATTGTGCATTCTGGTCGGGCCAGCGAAAGCTGCGTGAGCAATGGCGGCTGGCATGTGAAATTGGGGCCCAGAGGGTCAAAATCGGGGTTTCCGAAAGGATGAATGGTCGGTCAGGAGGCGGAAGAGCGACTGGGCCGCTGGAGCTTTTGCGAATGGTTTTTGCGCATCGGGCACGGGCCGATGCACATGAGGGCTCGGATTGACGCGGGAGTGCGCCCACGCCTGTTCGAGCAGATAGAGTTGAGCGTGTACGAGACCCGTTCGACGCACCCACTTTTCTGCGAGAGCAAGCATGAGCGACCGCAGCACACTTGGGACATTCCCCGACGGCCGCGCGAAGATCTCCGTCCGAACGATCACCGGCAACGGGCTCGCGTCAACGGTTTCGCCGCTGGTCGGGTACTCGCTGGACCATCTGCTGAAGCTCGATGGAATGCAAAGCCTTTATGATGACGCGCTCGATCAGCAGGCTGGGTCGTTCGCCGGTCGCGTGCTGAAGTCGCTGGACATCACGTCGGAAGTCACCGACACCGACCTCAAGCGCATTCCCGCGACCGGGCCGACGATCTTCGTCGCCAACCACCCGCTGGGTGGGATCGACGGGCTGATGTTCCTGGAGTTGATCTCGAAGACGCGCTCGGACGTCAAACTGCTGGCCAACTCGTATCTCTCGATCCTGCCTGAGTTGGCCAAGGACATCATTAACGTTGACGTGTTCTCACGCGGGCACGCCATGAACACGTCGGCCATTCGCACATGCGTCCGCTGGCTCAAGGGCGGCGGCTGTCTCGCGAGCTTCCCTGCGGGCGAGGTTTCGAGTCTGCGGCTGCGCGAAGGCTCAATCAGCGACGGCGCGTGGGCGGCGTCGGTGGCGATGCTTGCGCGAATGACCGGCGCGCAGGTCGTGCCGGTGTACTTTGCCGCGCGAAATAGCTGGCTGTTCCAGACGCTTGGGCTGATGCACCCGCTTCTGCGCACGGCGCTTCTGCCGCGTGAGATGCTGTGGAAGCGCGGGGCGCACATCCGGGTGCGCGTCGGTCGCGCGGTGCCCGCGGAGCGGTTGAGCCGCTTCGACTCGGACGCGGACGCCGCGTCGTATTTGCGGGCGCGGACGTACTTGATGTCCGACTCTTCCCCCAAGGCGCCCAAGGTACGTTCGCAGGCGCCGATCGCCCCGGAGATCAGCGCCGAGCTGCTGAAGAAGGACGTTGACGCCCTGCCGCCGGAGCGCACGCTCGCGTCCTTGCACACCGCGCGGGTGATCATCGCTGACCATGACGAGCTGCCGCATGTGCTGCCGGAGATCTGCCGTCTGCGTGAGATCTCGTTCCGCGAGGCGGGCGAGGGCACGGGCAAGCCCTTTGACACCGATGAGTTTGATCGCACGTACAAGCATCTGTTCGTGTGGGACGATAAGAAGTCGAGCATTGTCGGCGCGTATCGACTGGGCCTCACCGACAAGCTCATCGAGAAGAGCGGCGTCGCCGGGCTTTACACGTCCACGCTCTTCCGCTACGACGAGGCCCACCTGAAGCTGCTCACGCCGGGCATCGAGCTTGGCCGCTCGTTCGTCCGCAGCGAGAACCAGACCGACTTTGCGTCGCTGCTCCTGCTCTGGCAGGGCATCGGGCACTTCGCGGCCGCGAACCCGCAGTATCGCATGCTCTTTGGCACCGTGAGCATCTCTGACGATTACCCGACGCTGTGCCGCAAGCTGCTGGTGAACTTCGTCAACGAGTCGGTGGGCCCGGGCGAGTACAAAGGGCTGGCGAGCCCGACGAGCCCGCCGCGGTTCGGGCGGTTCCGCCAGCGCGAAACCGAGCTGGCGTCGCAGACGATCGACAATCTCGATGACGCCGACGCGCTGGTGGCATCGATCGACCCCAACGGCCGCGGCGTACCGGTGCTGCTGCGTCAATACCTAGCCCTAGGCGCCAAGCTCGTTGGCTTCAACGTGGACTCCGCGTTCGGCGATGCATTGGACGGACTGATCGTCGTGGACTTGGCCAAGGCCCCGGCCCGGCGGGTGTCACGCTACATGGGCGTGAAGGGTCACGCCGACTTCCTGAAGTACCACGGCGTCGAACCCACGCCCGGCGGCTCGGCCATGAAGGCCAGCAAGCGCGCGTGAGCCGTATTGACGCCAGGCGGAAACAAAACCACCGACCTGAAGGCAGGTCGGTGGCAGGGTTCGAAGCACAAATCTCACGGCGTTCAGCGACCGACCCCAGAGCAGGTCAGTGGCATCATCAGCCCGGGAACGCCTTCTTGTAGTCCTCGACGAACTTCTTCAGACCGCTGTCAGTCAGCGGGTGGTTCAGGGCGCTCTTGATCACGCTCAGCGGCATGGTCGCGACGTCCGCGCCCGCCAGCGCACAATCGACCAAGTGCTTGTTGTGGCGCAGGCTCGCGGCGAGGATCTTGGTACGGAAGCCGTAGTTGTCATAGATCTGACGCATCTTCTGCACGAGCTCCATGCCGTCCTCAGCGACGTCATCCAGACGACCGACGAACGGCGACACGAGGAACGCGCCGGCCTTGGCAACCAGGAGCGCCTGCAGCGGCTGGAACACCAGCGTCATGTTCGTCTTCGTGCCCTGATCGCTCAGGGCCTTGCAGGCCTTCAGGCCGTCGCTGGTCGTCGGGAGCTTGACGACGATGTTCGGCGCGATCTTGATGAGCTCCGCGGCCTCTTTCATCATGCCGGCATACTCGGTTGAAACGACCTCGCCGGAGACCGGGCCTTTGACGATCTCGCAGATCTCCTTCAGGCGCGCGTGGTACGTCGTGCCCTTTTCCTTGGCGATGAGCGACGGGTTGGTCGTGACGCCATCAAGAACGCCCAAAGCCGCGGCTTCCTTGATCTCGTCGAGGTTGGCGGTATCGATATACAGGTCCATGAGTTGTCTCCGGGTTGAGCGCGAGAAAAAGTCTGAACAGGCACAAGCGTAGCCGAACACTATCTCGGCGGGCTTCGGGGTCTATGACGCGTGCGTTGGATGCATGCTACGCCCGGGCGTGACATCTGTTCGGAACAACACCACGCCGCGGAGGCGATGCAGTACTCTCCACCCATGAAAACGACGCGAGTCTTTGTGGGCGTGATCGCGATCATCGCTGCGGTGCTGGGCGGGTGCGCGGGTGGATCTGGGGGCGGATCGCGTGGAGGGGATGAGGTGCCGCCGTCGTTGTTGGCCGCGGGCGACGCGCGACAGGTGTCGATCTTCAACGAGTGTGGCGAGCGCACGACGTGGGATGACTTGGTGCTGGAGGCCGCCGGCGCGGAGGCCGTGATCCTGGGCGAGCAACATGGGCAGGAGCTCGGACTCTCGGCGGCGGCGGCGCTGTGGCGCGATCTGATCGGGCGAGAAGCCGACAGGCCGTTTCGCGGGGCGCTCGCGCTGGAGTTCATCGAGCGTGACGATCAATCGCGACTCGATGACTTCCTGTCGGGGCTGAGCGACGAGGCGACGTTTGTTCGACGCGCGGGCAGATCGAGCACCGGTGCACAGGGTGGCAACTGGAACGCGGCCCATCGCGACATGGTCTTGGCGGCCAAGGACGCCGGGCGGCCGGTGATCGCAGCGAACTCGCCACGGGCGTATGTGCGGCTGGCGCGGACGAAGGGGTTTGAGGCGATTGAAGCTCTGAGCGAGGAGCAGCGGCGGTTGGTGACGGTGCCGCGCGAGCTGCCGACGGGGCGGTATCGGGAGGATTTTGAGCGGATGATGGGCGTGCCGGCATCGACGCCGGACACGCCGAGCAAGCCGCACATGGATGTCGAAGGGCTCTTCCGCGCGCAGAGCGTGTGGGACTGGACAATGGCCGAGAGCGTCAACGAGGCGATCAACCGCGGGCTGCGTCCGACCGTGCTCGTCGTCGGACAGTTTCACAGTGACTTTCGCGGCGGGCTGATCCAGGCGCTCGACGTGATTCGACCCGGGCGGCGCATCGTGACCGTCAGCTTTCAGAGCGACGTCTCACGCGGAGCGACGCACCTTCAACCAGAACACGTCGGACGCGCGACGTTCGTCGTGGGGACGGGGGAGTGAGCAAGACAAACATGAACATGAACGCGAACATGAAAAGGAGCGTGCGGTCGTTTGCCTTCCGGCGCACCGGTGAATCGCGGCTAGTGATCGCGAGAAGGCAACATGCAGCATGGCGCAGCTCGCTTGCATGTTCATGTTCGCGTTCATGTTTGCATTCGCGTTTGCCCTCCGTCTACCCTCCGGCGTGATCGACACCCACTGCCATCTGACATTTCCGGAGTTCCGTGAGGATATCGCACGGACGATGAGTGAGGCGCACGCCGCGGGTGTGAGCGGGTGTATCACGATTTCCACCACTGCCCCGGACGCGGTGATGGCGCTGCGAATCGCGCGTTCGCGCCCAGACGTCTGGAGCACCGCGGGCATACACCCGCTGTATAGCGACCAAGGGCCGCACGATTGGAAGGCGATCAAGGCCTGCATTGCGGAGCCGCGCTGCGTTGGCTGGGGTGAGCTGGGGCTGGACAATCACCACGGCCGGCCAGCAAAGGACGTGCAACTGAGCGTGCTGATGGAGCACCTTGAGGTGATCCGGAGCGTTGATGCGATTGGAGCCGCGGCGAATGTCGGCGCGATGAAGCCGATCGTGATTCACTGCCGCGAGGCGTTCGCGGAGTTGATCCCGGTGCTGCGGGAGAGCGGGATCGATGCCTCGCGCTTCGTGTTCCACTGCTTCACGGGGTCGGTGGACGACATGCGGATGCTGCTGGATTTCGGCGCGATGGTGAGCTTTACCGGCGTGATCACGTACAAGAACGCGCAAAGCGTCCGCGACGCGGCCGTGCTTGCGCCGTCGGATCGGATCATGGTGGAGACCGATGCACCGTTCCTCTCACCCGAGCCGCTGCGTGCGAAGCGCCCATGCACGCCGGCGATGGTGCGGGTCACGGCGGAAGCGCTGGCGGTCGTCCGCGGCGTGGGCTTTGAGACGCTGCACCGGCAGGTCAATGAGAACACGAGGCGGTTCTTTGGGATCGAGCTCGGGTGAGGAAAGTCTGCGCAAGTGGACCGACCCGCAGAGCCGGGTCGGTGTCCGGCTCGGAGAGCCGGACCCACCCGGTCAATCGCGCTTCATGTTGACGTACTGCAGCGGCACGCTCAGGCCAGCGCCGTCGAGCAGTTTCATCACCGCTTGCAGATCATCAATCTGCTTCGCGGTCACGCGCACTTCCTCGCCCTGGATCGACGCCTGCACCTTCATCTTCGTCTCTTTGATGCGGGCGACGATGTCCTTGGCGATCGGCTGCTCGATGCCTTCCTTGATCTTGACGAACCGCTTGAGCGCGCCGGCGGCGCCGCTCTCGGCGTCCTTGAACTCGAACGTCTTGGGGTTCATGCCGCGACGCATGACGCTCTGCAGGAACATCTCGCGCATCGCGGCGTGCTTGGTTTCGTCGATCGTCATGAACTTGAGCTGCTTCTCTTTCTTGTCGAGCTCGATCTCGGCCTGCACGCCGCGGAAATCGAATCGCGTCGCGATCATTTTCTTCGTGTTATTGATGGCGTTGTCCAGCTCGGCCCAATCGACTTTGCAAGCGATATCGAACGACGGCATGCGTGCTCCTTGAAGGTCGGCTCAGCGCGGGCGGATGATCTCCGGGCCGAGCGTCTGGAACAGTTTATACGCCCGGCGAGCGAGTGCCGGCGCATGTGACAGAGGCGGGATGTTGACGCGTCCGGCGATCGACGGCAGGGCCAACAGCGTCATCAGCCGCAGCGCCACACTCGACCAGAACAGCGTCGCGTACGCGTCGGCGCCGGTGCCCAAGGCGTTCAGCAGCGCACCGCCGGCGAGCGTGCCGACGCCCATCGCCAGCGTGTTGCCCAGGAAGTACGTGGCCATGAGGCTGGTGCGTTCGCGCTCGTGCAGATGCTCAAGCTGGAGCAGCCACGACGCGAGCTCGTACGCACCCCACGCGGCCCCGGCCATCGCCTGCGCCACGAAGAGCACGCGCAGATCGGTCGACAGCGCGAAGATCGCGATCGGCGGGATCGTGCCCACGGCGCCGATCCAGAGCACTCGGCGCGCTCCGATCCGCTGACCGAGCGCGCCCCACACAGGCAGCGAGAGCATCTTGCCCAGGATCACCGTGCCGACGAGCGCCGCGAAGACGCCGTAGCCCAGGTCAAGCTGTTCGAGCACGTACGGATTGATGAACGGCGCCGAGAGATTCGCGGCTCCCGTGACCAGGAACATGTACACCAGCAGCTTGGCGTCGCGCCCGCCGCCGCGTGTCAGCATTCGGCGGGCAAGCTCGATCGGGCCGACGCGTCGATCCTCATAGCCCGGGCGGGCTGGTTCGTGGATCCGAAGCAGATAGCCAAACGAGATCCAACGTGCGATACCCGCGCCGGCGAACATGGCCGCGAACACGAGCAGGCTCGCATCCTTCACCTGCTCCGTCGGCGTGATCCACACGACGACTTGAAGCAGCGCACCGCCAGCGATGAAGCCGACGAGCTGGCCGGCCTGCACCGAACGCTGCCGGATGCCGAAGTACTTTGAACGGAGTCGCCCCGCGAGCCGCCCGGGCACGAGCGAGCTGATCCACGTCGTCCAGCTCGCGCCCGCGGACATGCCCGACGCCCAGTAGAGCGTCGCGCTGAGGAACACCGCCCACGCGGGGATCGCGCCGACGAGCGCGCCAACAAACAGCGGAATGAATGACGAGGCTTGCAGGGCCACGCAGATCAGCGACCAGCGCTTGGCGCCGCCCACCAGCGGAACGCCGCGGACCGCGAGCATCTGCACGATGCCGCCGACCATCTGCGGAAGCGTGGCGACGAAGCCCGAGAGCACCTCACCCAGGTTGATCGCGAGCACGAACGCGGGGATGTAGAGCTCGCCCATGCCGACCATGACGCTGTAGAAACCGCCGTCGATGACGGATCGGCGCATGTCCTGACGGCGGAGTGAAATCGGGCGGGCGGGGTGATTCGGCACGCGGGAGCGTAGAGACGCCGTCACGCGGAGCGCGGCATTTGAGCGCACGCGTTCTCGGTCCTGGGTTGTGACTTCTCGGACACGCGCCCCGCCAAGCTGGGCAAACGATGCGGCGCAAGCGACAGGAATCTCACCGTGTTCGCCCGGCGAGTGGCTGACACGCTGGCGAGCGCGGGCTCCTGATGGCATCGTTGACGACGCGACGCGCACGGCCAAAGCCAAATGCACGCGGCACCCGCCGACGGGTGTACACCAACCTGAGACCGAGGAGAGAGATCGATGAACTGCAAGAGCTTCTGCGCCATCACCGCCGCCGTCACCCTCATGTCACTCGCCGGCAACGCCAGCGCGGACATCGTCGCGACCGGCCTTGTCACCGCCGACAATCACTACGCGCTGTACACCGGCGATCCGTCGAGCGTCACGTTCGTGCAACGCAACGAACTCAACGGCGGCGGCGCACCCGGCCAGTACAACTGGTCACAGCCCGAAAGCGTTTCGTTTACGACGGGTGACTTCATCTACATCGCGGCCTGGAGCGACAACGCCACTGCGCAAGGTCTTCTCGCGCAGATCTCGCTGAGCAACGGCGACACCGCCAACTCCGGCGACCCGCGCTGGCAGGTCTATCGCACGAACCAAGACCTCGGCAGCGGCGCCGCGGCCCCCGCTGACACGCAAGTCGTCACCTGGATCAACGACGCGACGACCAACAACCTTTGGGAGACGCCGTTCGTAGGCGGAGCGAATGGCATCGCGCCTTGGGGCACCGTGCCCGGCATCGGCTCGGCCCCGCGCTGGATGTGGACCCAGGTCGCCGGCGATCCTGACCCGCTCAGCGGCGGCTCGGGCTATGGCGAAACGCTGCTGTTCCGCATGGCCGTGCCGACGCCGGGAGCTATGGGCCTTATGGCGATGGGCGGGCTTCTTGCGACACGTCGCCGCCGCGTGACTTCGGTCAACGCGTAACCCTGCAGCGTGACCACTTTGCCCGACTGGGCGATGACCAAAACGAACTTCCCACTCACCCCGCGAACTGAGCGCGGGGTTTTTCATTTTTGGAGGATGATCACTTCATCGCCGCGGCACTGAAGCGTGCGCTGCGGTCAATGCACGATCTTGCCGTAGATCTCTTGGTTTCGATGCGACAGCATGTACGGCCCGAGCGCCATGTAGCTCCCTGCTGGCCAGTCACGCAGGAACTGGATCATGCCCGAGACGGTTGACGGGGCCATGCCCACGAAGAGGTCGCAACGGGCCGCGATCAGCGCGTCAACCAGCACCTCGCGCCCGAGTCGTGCGCCGTCGGCGTTCTCAACGCGATGCAGGCCCGTGCCCTCGGCGGCGCGGGTGGCGCTGGTCGAAACGACGCGCTGGCCGTGGCGTTCGCGGAAGTGATCGATGGCGCCGGCCCAGTCGCTCATGATGAAGAGCTTGCGGTCGGGCTCGCCCAACATCATGCCGTCCGCGATGTTGACCACCTCGTCGATATAGCGGTCGAGGTCGGGGAACTCACCGCGTTTGTCAAGGCCGCGGACGTGGCAGGCGAGCGTGCGCGTGCCAGCAAGGTGTTGATCAACGAACGCCCGGACCTCCGCAAGGATCTCCGCACGCGGCTTGAGGTACTTCACCGCGAGCCAGCGGTACGCCTCGGGCAGCGACGCGCCATGCAACGGATGGGTCTTGGGCGCCCAGGGAAGGACGTTGACCACGCCGCAGAAAAAATCGGCGACGAGCACGCGCTCGGGACGATTCAGAAACGCCAGCGACCACGTCCGAGCGCCCTCGCCGTCAAAGCGGTTAAAGATCTCGGCGTCCAGCGCGACGTCACGCCACTTGGCGGGATAGCGATCTTCGAGGTCGAAACCGTCAACGTTCGCGAGATCGCCGACGGGCTCGAAGTACAGCCCCCATGCGTTCTCGCTCTTGGGCGATCCGGCACGCCGGAACCGGCTCTCATTGCCCCAGAAGACAATCGGCCGTCGGCCCGTGAACTCCGCCAGCAGGAGCTGGCCGAGTGCGAAATCGACGTCCGCCCAAAAGCCGTAACCCCACTCGCGAATTACGAGAAAGCGATCAGCGGCCGCCTGCGACGCACCGGGCGCGCCCGTCGTGTCGACGCGCGGGCCGAGCGCCGCGAGCGCCTTCTTGGCAGGCTTGAAGTACGCGTTGGCGCTCAGCGCCGCCTCAAAGCTCGTGATCGCGTATTCGCGCAGACCCAGATGCTGAGCCACCTGGCCGATCACATGGTGCGCCACGGCGCACGCCGGGTCAGCCTGCAACGCGTCGCGCGCCGTCATCTCCGCGTGGACCCACTGGCCCTTGCCCGCGAACGTCGAAGCCTTGACGCCCAGCGCCTCGGCCGCCTTGATCTCAGCAGGGGACGCGGCGGGCTTCTGAGTATGGCTGGAAGTCATGGCATCGATGGTATCGGGTTGAAAATCGCGAAGTTCGCGGGATCGCGGCTCAACGGCCGATCAACGCGTACGCGTCGCGACTGGCCAACAATCGCGCCGTGAAGAGCAAGAAAGGCGGACGCATGGATGCAACAGATTCTGAGGTGCTGAATCCCCCCGCGCGCAAGCGGCGCGAGCCCGAATCGGACGCTGGCGAAACTCGAACCGGGCGCGGCGGCGGCTCCGGCCCCAAAGTCACCGCCGAGACGATGGCGACGAAGCAGCGCGACATCTCCGTTTCGGAGTTCTTCGCGAAGAACCGCCACCTGCTGGGCTTTGACAACCCGCGCAAGGCGCTGCTCACGACCGTGAAGGAAGCGGTGGACAACTCGCTGGACGCGTGCGAGGAAGCGTCGATCCTGCCCGACATCACGGTGGTGATCGAAGACCTGCAGCCGGATCGCGCGGCGGGCGCCAAGGCGAGCCGCTATCGCATCAGCGTGGTGGACAACGGGCCGGGCATCGTGCGCAAGCAAGTGGAGAACGTGTTCGGGCGTCTGCTCTTTGGCAGCAAGTTCCATCGGTTGAAGATGAGCCGCGGGCAGCAGGGCATCGGCATCTCCGCCGCGGGCATGTACGGCCTGATCACGACCGGCAAGCCGATGACGATCCAGACGCGCCCCAGCGCGATGAAGCAGGCTCATCACATTGAGCTGGCGATGAACACGAAGACCAACCGCGCCGAGGTCACGGTCGATGAAGAGACCGACGACTTCCCGCTGCAGCGTCTGCGTTCGCTGCCGCAAGCGCGCGAGCTTGGCGACGCGTTCCTCTCGCACAACGACTACCCGACCGGCACATCGGTGTCGATCGAGCTTGAGGGCAAGTACCAGCGCGGCCGCGGCTCCGTTGACGAGTTCCTCGAGCTCACCGCGATCGCCAACCCGCACGCCCGCATCACGCTCGTCCGCCCGACGCGCATCACCGACGACGAGGAAGATGCGCCGCTGATGCGGAAAGGGCCGCGGGCCGAGGGCCAAGGTGACAGTGAGACGATCGCAAAGGGAGCCGGTGAGGGCGGCGAAGCTGTCGCCGCGCAGGTCAAACCCGTTGCACCCGCGCTCACGCAAGACCTCGGTTCGATCGTGGTGTTTCCGCGAGCCGTGAAGGAGCTGCCGCCGGAGACCAAAGAGATTCAGCCGCACCCCAAGGGCATCGAGTTGGGCATCCTCCTTCAGATGATGAAGGACTTCGAGGCGAGCGATCGCGGCGGGACGCTCTACACATTCCTGCAGGAGAAGTTCAGCCGCGTGTCCGCACAGACCGCGGCGGATTTCTGCAAGGCCATCGGCGTCACCAGCCGCACGAAAGTCAGCGACATCGATCCGGCACAGACCGAAGCGCTGTTCAAGGAGTTTCAGGAGAGCAAGCTGCCGCCGCCGCCGACGGACTGTCTGGCGCCGATCGGTGTGCAGCAGTTGCTCAAGGGCATGTTCAAGGGCGTGCGCGCGGAGTTTTACGCCGCATCGTCTCGCGAGGCGAACGTGTATCGCGGCAGGCCGTTCCTGATCGAGACGGCGATCGCCTTCGGCGGCGAGTTGCCGACCGAGGACACCTCGCGCGTGATCCGCTTTGCAAACCGGGTGCCGCTGTTGTTCCAGCAGAGCGCGTGCTCGAGCTTCAAGGCGGTGAGCGAGACGAACTGGAAGAACTACGACCTGCAGCAGCCGCGCGGCAGCGTGCCCGTCGGGCCGCTGGTGATCATGATCCACATGGCCAGCGTGTGGGTGCCGTTCACCAGCGAGAGCAAGGAGGCGATCGCGGACTACGACGAGATCCGCAAGGAGATGAAGCTGGCGCTGATGGAGTGCGGGCGAAAGCTCGGCACGTATCTGCGCAAGCGCGCGAAGATGAAGCGCGAGGCCGAGCGTCGCGACATCTTCGAGCGGTACATCGGCGAAGTCGCCAAGGCGGTGTCGGCGGTTGACGGCACAGACGCGAAGAAGCTGTACGACGCGCTGCTGGCCCAGGCCAAGAAACGCACCGCCATCGCGGACCTGCAGCTTGATGAAGATGGCCGCAAGGTGCAGGAAGAAGACCCGGCGGATCAAGAGGGCGTGATCGTCGTTGAGCCGACGCCCGAGCAAGCAGCGGCGGCCGCGACGCCGACGCCTCGCAAGCCCAGCGGCATCCGGACGAAAGACGAAGACGAGCCGGCACTGATGGATGTTGACCCGGTCAAGCGTTCATCATCGAAGGGGCGAGCGAAGCGCGAGCGTTCGTCAAAAGCGTCGGGCGAGGGCAAGACGCGCGCAACATCACGCGATGATCTGAGCGACATTCCGGGTCGCAAGCAGACCAAGGCGGAAGCCGCGGCGATCGAGATCAACGCAGCTCAACGAAACGACGAAGCACCGGCGAAGCCCGCGAAACCGCGGCTGCGCCTTGACCCAAAGACCGGCAAGATGCGCCCGTCCGACGACGCCCCCGGGCTGTTCTGATCACTGAACTGTCAACGAAGCCGGCCTCGCCCACTGAAGCCCCACGCCCCACGCCCCGTGACGTCGACCGCTCACGTCGCGACGAACTCGAGATACTCACCATGGCGAAGAAGAAAACAAACGCAAGCCCGGCCCTGACCAAGCGCATCAAGGAGCGCGACGCGCGCACCGTTGAAAAGCTGGTCGATCTGGCCAAGCAGGTGAGCAAATCCGCGCTTACCGGGCGCGAGCCGAAGATGGAGATCCCGACGCGCACCAAGAGCAACACGCTCTGGAACAAGAAGCGCGGCATCCTCGAGATGGGCGACAACACCGCGGGGCGCGAGCTGTTCAATCTGAATCAGGCCAAGCAGTTCATGCAGACGATGCTGCATACCAGCACGATCAAGGATTTGATCGCTCAGGAGAAGACCAGCAGCCTCCGTGGCGTTTTTTACAAGGCCAAGCACACGGTCGCGGGAACGAAAGAGAACACGTTTGATGAACAGAGCGAGTCGGACCCGATCCTGGAAGACCTCGAGGTCTCGCTCGGGCTCTTGCGTGAGGAACTGCACGTCTTTGCGGAGAACCGTGGCGGGCTCATCGGCAACATCACCCTGACCGACAAGGGGGACGACATCGACTGTCGTCGCATGGGCTCGAGCGGGATCCAGATCCCCAGCATCGTCGAACCGGACATCATCCAGTTCAAGAAGTGCGAAGCGAAGTTCGTGATGCACGTGGAGAAGGGCACGGTCTGGAATCGGTTTAACGAGGACCGATTTTGGGAGGAGCATAACTGCATTCTGACGCACGGCGCTGGGCAGCCGACGCGGGGGTGCCGGCGACTCTTGCAGAGGCTGAATCAGGAGCTGAAGCTGCCGATCATCTGCCTGCTGGACTGCGACCCTTGGGGGCATTACATCTACAGCGTGATCAAGCAGGGCTCGATCTCACTGGCGTTTGAGAGCACCCGCCTGGCGATTCCCGAAGCGAAGTTCCTGGGGATCCGCGCCAAAGACTTCGAAGTCTGCGATCTGCCCGACAGCGTCAAGATCGACCTCACCGACAACGACATCAAGCGCGCGAACGAAATCGCGGCCTATCCGTGGTTCGAATCCAACAAGCAGTGGCAGCGCGAGATCAAGGGCATGCTCGACAACGGCTTCAAGATGGAAGTCGAGTCGCTGATCAGCAAGGACATCAGTTACGTGACCGAGGAGTACGTGCCGCAGAGGATCGCGGATGAGGATTGGCTGGGGTAGGAAAAGCACTGGGCACTGGCAACATAGCCACATCGCACATGGCTAGATCGCACATTCGAGGCACGCAGGCCGATTGGCGCCTCGCATCAACTCGCGACTCGGCACTCGCGACTCGCGACTTTCAGCCCCCCAGCTTCGCCCGACGCGCCGGCTGGCGCTCGAGCCACTCCGCGGCTTTCCGCACGACATCCTCGTGCAGCTCTTTCGCGGAGCCCTGAGCAAGTTCGAGCTTGTTCACCATGACGCTGAACGCGACGCGACGCGACGACTCGTCACTGGTGATGTAGCCGCTGAGGCACTGCACGCCGCGGATGAAGCCGGACTTGGCGTGGATCGTGACGCCCTTGGGTCGCTTCATGAAACGGCGGGCGAGCGTGCCCTCGCCGGGCATGGGCAGTGAGCTGACGAAGATGCTGCCGATGTCCTTGTCGCGCGCAACGCCCGCGAGCCATCGCGCCATCAGCGAGGGCGCAACATCGTTCTCGGCGGACATTCCCGAGCCATCGACGATCACCAGCTCGCCCGCGTCCGGCCCCAGCAGCTTCGCGACCTGCATGCGGATCACCGCGGCCCCGTTGGCCCACGAGCCCGGCTGGCCTGTCACCTTGTGCCCGATTGCCTTGATCAATGCCTCGGCGTAGAGGTTGTACGAATCGACGTTACACCGCCGCAGAACAGGCGCCAGCGGCGTCTGCACCGCGACAAACGGAGCCTCCTTGAAGTCCCAGCGTTCCTCCGGCGTCGCGATGCGGATGTTGATCGGGATCGCGTTCCCGCTGGCATCGCGCGCGACCATCGCGGGATTCGCCGCGATGCGCTCACCGATGAGGCGGCCGAAGATCAACGCGGGGTCCGAGACCGTCGCGGAGATCGGCTCCTGCGGCGCGCTCAGGATCGTGCCCGAGAGCACGAACGTGCTCGCGTTGCCGTCGCGATCAAGACCGACGGCGGTGGTGCCGCGGGCCCCCACTGTCCGCGTGCGATTCACAACCTCGATCCATGGCGCGTCCGGGCTCTTGCGAAACGTCGCCGGCTCACCCACGCCCGCGGGGCGCGGCCAGACCTCGACGATGTTCGTATGAAAGTTCACCCCCGACACCGGCGCGCAATACCAGCGCGAGAGCTGATTCTTGGGCCACGTCGGATGAACCATGTCGCGATCAAAGCAGCGGTCATCCACCACGACTTCGCGTATCCCCGTGACGCCCGCCGCGGCCAGCGGCTCAACCAGTTGCTGCAGGAACGCGTCGGCGGAGAGCCCCTGCTCCTTGAGCAGTTCGGGGTCACCGAGGGCCGGATCGCCGCTGCCGACGATGATGACGCGATCACCCTGCACATGAATCTCGGTGGTGAAATGCCAGTCCTTGCCGAGAACGAGTGCCGCAGCGCCGGCGGTCAGGAGCTTGAGGTTGCTCGCCGGTGCAAGGCGCTTCCGCTCGTTAATCCCTGCGATCACATCGCCGGTGTCAACGTCGATGATGCTCACGCCGACCTCGGCCTGGCCCATCTTGTTCTGCGCGATGATCGACGCGATCTCGCGATCCAAGGGCGGCGTCTGCGCGATCGCGACGAGCGGCATCGCGCCAGCCACGACAAACCCGAGCACTGGCGCGCCGAGCGCCAGCGCCGCGTGGGCGAACGCCAGTCCGCTTCGGGTGGTGAGTGTGCGAGTCGTCCGGCGCATGATCGAGGCAAGGCCCATATCCACTCCAACTCGCTTCATCGCGAGCGTCAAAGTCGCTTGAGAATGATCGCGCCCGCGGCGCGCTTGGTCCACCGGGTGTATCGGCAAACCCGCGTCGAACGCTTCACGCAAGCGGGCATATCCGCCCGAACGCACGACAACGACGAAAGCACCCCAGAGCATCGCTGCTTGCGGGCGGTTGTTATCATCCACTGACGCCGCCGCGACCGCCACTCTGATGGTCCGCGGCTGCGGAGCGAGCCACACCATGAACCAGCCCGACATCCTCCTGGTGGACGATCACGAGCAGAACCTTGAGTTGCTCGAGGCCTATTTGGAGACCATTTCCGCGAACGTCCGCCTTGCGAAAGACGGCGTCGAGGCGCTGCGGCTGGTCGAGGAGCGGGCGCCCGATCTGATCCTGCTGGACATCATGATGCCCAAGCTCAGCGGGTTCCAGGTCTGCCGGCGATTGAAGGCCGACCCGAAGACCAAGGGCATCCCGGTGATCATGGTCACGGCGCTCAACGAGGTCTCCGACGTGGAGAAGGCCCACGATTCGGGCGCTGACGACTTTCTGTCAAAGCCGATCAAGAAGGAAGACTTGCTGGCGCGCGTGCGTGTTCACCTGAACAAGCAGTAACCAAGGCCGCGCACCGTCTCAGCGTGGTTCGCGTGGTGAGTGCCAGCCGCGCCACGACTTGAGCAACGCGCTGGCCTCGTCGCGTAAGGCCGCTAATCGTGTCGGGCTCACGTCCGGCGGCGCGTAGCGGCGCACGGCCCAATCAACGTTCGCCGCGACGGCGCGATCGGCGTAACGCAGATCGCACAAGCTCACCTCGCCCGACTGATGCCCCCCCACCAGGTACCGCTCGTCGGGTGACAACGCCACGCACGGCACCTGTCCGCGCCCGACATCCAAGCTCGCCAGCAGCGTCGCGGAACGCGGATCCCAGAGCTTGATCGTGCCGTCGTCTCCCGAAGACACGAGCAGATTTCCCGAGCTGCCAAAGTGCAGCCCCGCGACCACGAGCTGGTGCTTGGCGTTGCCGATCCGTCGCTCGCCCGTCGCAAGATCGACAAACTCCACGCCCGCGGCGTATGTGCCCGCCGCGAGCGTCTTGCCATCCGGGCTCACCGCGACCGCCCATGGTGACGCCTCAAGCGGGAGCTCGCGAACCAGTTTTCGGGACTCCACATCCCACACCAGCGCCGACGATCGACCGCCCGCGGCGTAGATGGTCCGCCCGTCGGGGCTGTAGACCAGCGTGCGCGGGATGCCTTCGGTGCGCGGAAACTCCGCGACAAGTGCGCCGGTTCTCACATCCCAGAGTGTGATGAGTCGATCGGCGCTCCCGGCCGCGAGCGTCGAGCCATCGGGCGAGAAGGCGACACTGTACACCTCAGCGGTCGAACGCGCGAACGTCCGCCGGATCTCAAGCGTGCTCGCGTCAAGAATCCGGATCGCGCCATCACTGCCACCCATCGCGATCGAGCCGCCGTCGGCGGAGAACTTGACGGCGCGCTGACGGGCTTGATTGGGCAGGTGCGTCGTGACGATCGGCGCAAGCGTTTGCGGGTCCAAGAGTTCAACACGGCCCTCGCCCCCGCCGGACACGATTCGTGTGCCGTCGGGGGAAACATCGATTCCGAAGACCCAGCTCCGCGTCACGGAGCGCATGGCGATCGAAGGCAGCCGCTCGGTGCTCCAGCTTCGCACCAGTCCATCGGCCTCGAAAACCGTGACCTGATTCGGCCCGGTCCACACGCCGCGAGACACCGATGTCGCCGCCAGCGCCACCGATCGCGGCAGTCCATCCGGACCGATCACCCGCACGCCCCGACCATCGGCGATCAGCAGATTGTCACCGGCTTCATCGAAGCCGATCGATCGCACTTCCAGCGGAGCCTCGTCCGACGCGAGCTCGCGCGGCAGGCCGGTGTCGCCCCAGACCAAAATGCGCCGATCGGACGAGCCCGAGTACAACTCGCCGGTGCGTGGATGAAACGCAAGCGAAACGACCGCCTGATCGTGCCCGCGACACTCGCGCAGCAGCGACCGTGTGTTGAAATCCCAAACGCGAACGACATTCGATCGCCCGCCCGTCGCGAGACGCCGGCCGTCGGGGCTGATCTCGATCGAATAGAGCCCCTCAGCGTGCGCAATCCACGAATGCTCAAGGCTTCCCGTTCTGAGCGACCAGACCGCGATGCGGCCGTCGTTGCCGCTGGTGATCAGGCGGGTGCGGTCGGGGGTGATGCGCACATCCACAATCGGCGCGTAGTGGGCCTTCCACCAATGCTCGACGCTGAGCGTGCCGGTGTCAATGCGGATTTGCCGTACGGTGCCGTCCGCGTGAGCGGTGATAAGCGTCCAGGGATCAAGAAACGCAATGCCCGACACCGACGCGCCGGCGTTGGTCGGCTGCAGCGTGATCGATGCGATCTTCTGGCCGTCGGCGGTATTGAGGATCGTCAGATCGCCGGTGGACGCGCCGATGGCAATCTGGCCAGAAGCCGGGTGCGCGACAATTTGACGGGCGCGCGTCGGCGTCTGCACGCACCACTCGCACGGGAATCGCGAGTACAGCTCCCACAGCGCCCAGCGGGCCTGGCCCGACACGGCGCTCTGGATCCACAGCGGCCACAAGAACGCCTCAGCGCCAGAGCCGTTGCCGACCGACCCTTCGACTCGCGCTCGCTCCACTGTTGCAGACGCGAGCTGACGCTGAAGCTGCATGTTGAGTTCGTCAACACGCTTGCGCTGACCATCGGCAATCTTGCGTGCCGCGGCTTCGCTCTTGGCCATCACGCGGAACTTCTCGCCCTGCACCGCCGCGTCCACGAGGTACGCGCTCAGCGCGACGAGCACCGCGGCGCCGACGCCCACCACGCTCCAGTGCCGGCGCGCCAGCTTGCCCAGCACATAGAGCGTCGAATCCCGGCGCGCGCTGATCGGCTTGCCCGCGAGATAGTTGCGAATGTCCTCGGCCATGGCCGCGGCGGACTGATACCGGCGGGCACGGTCCGAGTGCATCGCGGTCGCAACGATCAACTCCGGCTCGCCCCGGCAGCGCGGGTTAAAACTCCGCAGCGGCGGCGCCGGCTGCGTGCGCAAGATCGTCGCTGCCTCGACCAGCGGCTTGCCCGTCAGATCGTGCGGCAGTCGCTGCGCCAGCATTTCGTACAAGATCACGCCCAGCGCATACACATCGCTCGCGGCGTCGATCTGCGACGCGTCGCCGTCGAGCTGCTCCGGGCTCATGTACCCGAGCGTGCCCACCACTTGACCCACCTGCGTGTGCATCGTCGTCATCTTCGCGTCGGACGACATGAGCCGCGCGACGCCGAAGTCCAGCACCTTGACATGGCCGAGCGGGTCCACGAGCACGTTTGAGGGCTTGAGATCGCGGTGAATCACGCCGCGCTGGTGCGCGTGATGCACCGCGTCGCACACGTCGGCGATCAGCTCCATCCGCGCCGCGACGCTGAGGTTCCGCGATCGCGCGTGCTCCGTGAGCGAAGGCCCCTCGACAAACTCCATCGCCAGGAACGCGCGATCCGGCGAAGACGGGTCCGCGGCGCCGGCCTCGTAGATCTGCGCGATTCCGGGATGCTGCAGACGGGCCAGCACGTCGGCCTCATGGGCAAACCTGCGCAGCATCGAGCGCGACGCGAGCCCCGCCCGAACCGCCTTCAGCGCCACGCGCCGGCGCGGGCTGCTTTGCATCGCTTCATACACCACGCCCATGCCGCCCTCGCCGACGACGCGCACGATCTGATAGCGCCCTTCGAGCGTCGGAAACGAGCTGACATCCAGCCCCAGCCCGCGGATGGACTTTGCGACCACGCTCGCGCCAGCGCCCGCGTTGTCAAACAGCTCGCCGGACGTGCGGTCCGCGTCGAGCATGGCGCGGACCTCGTCGCGCAGCTTCACATCGCCGTTGCAGAGCCGATCGAGCGCGCTCGGGCGTTCGTGCTCCTGAAGCGCACACACCTGCCCGAACACGTCCATCACACGTTGGAAGGCGTCTTGGCTCATCGCGCGTCAACACACCCCGCCCGCTGAAGCCCGCCACCGCATGCCCGCCGCCATCACATCAGACGATCTTCGCCGATGGCCACCCGGCATTGCCCGCGATTATAGAGAAACACGCAACCGACAGCCCACTTCCGTGATTCGTGGCAAGGTTTCGGCCCCGCGCCCGCGTTGTTGGGGATGAGTCCGGGGAACTCTCGTGCAAGGACCGTCCGCGATGACGCTCTCAGTTCATCCATTAGCCGCCGCCAGCGGCACACAGCGATTCAGATCCGTTCGCGTGGATCAGCAGATCGCCAGCGTCCTGGGTGCCAGTTACGCCCGCGTCGGTCGCGACGGAGCACTCATGGACATCTTCCTGCGTCGCGCCTTGGCCGCGGTAGGCACCCGTCCGGGAATGATGCCTGCGGGCTCCAACACGACCGAAGTCACCAAAGGCCTTGAAGAGCTCGCCTCGCGCTTGGTCGGCTCGTTCGGTGACCCGCCCAGCGTCCGCCCGTACGCCACGCCGCTGATGGAGCGTTTGCGGGCAATCGGCTTCCGACGTTCGGACGTTCCGCTCCTGCGAGAAATCTTCGTCTCGGTGATGTCAGAGCTCTCGGGTCCGCAGTGGACCGACCGCCTCGGATACGAATGGCGGCTGGCGATCGACCTCCTTGTCGCGCTCATGACTGAGCCGGCGAATCCGGCGTCCGCCCCTGCAGGGCGTTGATCCGCACCGCCAGCCAAGCGCGGGCCGCTCGCCAATCCGCCTCCGTCGTGCTCAGCGAGACGCCCAGAAAATCCGCGATCTGCTGCATCTCCAGCCCGCCGAAGAACCGCAACTCGACCACCCGGTGCTTCCGCTCATCAAACGCCCGCAGGTTCGTCAACGCCTCATCGAGATCGACAATGTCGATCTCCTTGCCCTTGATGAACCCCTCCGCGGCGTCCAACTCAATCTTCCCCGCGCCGCCGCCCCGCTTGTCCGCACGCTTGCGGCGCGCGTGGTCCGTCAAGATCTGCCGCATCGCGGTGGACGCGACCGCCATGAAGTGGGACCGACTGTTGAAGCCGTCGGTCGGCGAGTTGATCAGCTTGACGAACGCCTCGTGTACCAGCGCCGTGGGCTGGAGCGTGTGGCCGACTGGCTGATCGCGGAAATAGCTCCCCGCCAGCGCCCGAAGCTGGTCATAGATCATCGGCAGCAACAGCTCCGCGGCGTGCTCGTCGCCGTCCTTCGCCCGCTGCAGCAGCATGGTCGCGTCGTGGCTCATGGGATCGCTCGTGTGGATGACCGCACAGAATAGCCGAGACGGGCGTGCGGAAGGTGTTCGCACTGCGAAGATCATCGGCTTCTTGACGTCACTTTGACACGTCGTCGTCCTGCAGCATCCGTCGTGGCGGGCCGTCCAGATCGTCGAACTGGCCCGACTGGGCACTGCGAACAAACGCCCACAACGCCGCCAGCGCCATCACCACCGCCGCCGGCATCGCCACCCACATCACGCTCATCGCCCGCTCTCCGTGTTGGCGAACGTTGTCGTCACGCGCGCAAGATGCAATGACGGGCGCGGGACGTGGGACGTGTTCGGATGAGCGCCCGCGAGCACTCGAGCCTGCTGTTCACACGGAAACGTGCGCCACGTCAACGCGATGACCAGGATCGTCAGCGAGCTCAGCGGCATCAGCAACGCCGCGATCATCGGATGAATCAGCCCGAGCACCGCAAGCGACGCCGCGATGACGTTGTACGACGTTGTCGCAACGAGCGACGCGTAGACCGCGTGCATCGAGCGACGAGACGCGCCGGCGAGTTCGACAAGCCCCGCAAGCCCTGGCCTCGCCAGATAGACATCGGCCGCCGCGAGCGACGCCTCGGCCCCGCGATGCACCGCTCGCGGCGGCCGATGTCTATCTGGCGAGGCCAGGGCTTGCG
>VYLL01000033.1_pt1 | contig 70347 bp, 62 predicted proteins | sample 5114301 | NCBI WGS metagenome assembly VYLL01 (sample SAMN12291809, study PRJNA351875) | freshwater metagenome | isolation source: freshwater lake | place: USA: Michigan, MSU2 Lake | collected 2011-08-16 | reverse complement strand
AATACCTTGAGCATCACCGTAAACCTGGCAACATTGATACTGACACTATTATTCTGGAGTAAGAATTTCATTCTTTTTACAACCTATCGACTTCCAGTCGATAGTGGTTTAGTTCTCGTAGGTTTTCTACTAGCATGCTGCGATAAAGATTGCAAAAAAAAATTCGATAAACTAGAAGGTGAAAAAATTTGAAACGGGTTTTTAGAGATGCCTTAAATTATAATAGCGCTGCAAAATCAATATTTTGAACATCATCAGATAATCAAAGGAAGGGCGACCGCCCTGGCTTCTGTCTTTTCCCGATACAAAATGTGCCTCCAAGGGTTTGCGAAAAATCTAAAAGTCAATGAGGGCTTCTAATTTTAACGATGGGTCGTTTTGCTAACCGATTTTATCCAACCGAAACTGCTTATCAAATAATCCTCTCGATTTATTTTTCATCTATTTTCTACTTTTTCTCGAGAAACAAAATTTATAGATAACTTCGTAGGGTTTTTAGAGATGCCCTGATTTTATTTTGATAGATTAGATAGCTCGTTAAGGCTTTAAAATATGCCAATAAATCATCCCACCATTCAAGGCTTAACGACAGAACAAGTTCTCCAGTCTAGAAAAAAATTTGGCTACAACAGAGTAGAATATAAAAAGGAAAACAGATTTCTTAGTGCGTTAAGTAAGTACGCAAAAGACCCAATGATTATTTTGTTATTGGCGGCCTCTTCTATCTACTTCGTCAGCGGAAAACCTATTGATGGAGTATTTCTAGCTTCCGCGATTGTATTAGTCTCGCTCATTTCTTCCTATCAAGACTCCAGAAGCCGAAATGCACTAGAGAAATTGAAAGACTTTACACAACCCAAATGTAAAGTTATTCGCAATGGAAAAACCGAGGAAATAGTAAGCGAAGAGCTGGTAATAGGAGATAGTCTAATCGTTGAAGAGGGATCATCGATTGCTGCAGACGGAAAGCTTGTCCAATCCAATGATTTTTCAGCCAATGAATCAATACTTACGGGCGAGGCAATGTCCGTCTACAAAGATCAATCGACAGAAGATAATCAGATTTATCAAGGAACAACCGTAGCCAGTGGCCTGGCAATTGCCACCGTCACCGCTATTGGTGGGCAAACCAGGTTAGGTAAAATCGGAAAGAGTTTAGAAGACATAAAGGAAGAGAAGACACCTCTTGAATTGCAAGTAAATAATTTTGTAAAGAAAATGGCCATTGTTGGTGGGGTCGTCTTTCTCATTGTCTGGGTAATCAACTATCTCCATTCTCACAATGTTCTGGAAAGTCTGCTGCAAGCGCTTACCTTGGCTATGAGCATTTTGCCAGAAGAGATCCCAATTGCTTTTACCACTTTTATGGCGCTTGGCGCTTGGCGTATGATGAAGATGGGCATTGTGGTAAAGCAAATGAAAACGGTAGAAACATTGGGCAGTGCTTCTGTTATCTGTACGGACAAAACAGGGACGATTACTGAAAACAAGATGAGTTTGGCAAGACTCTTTGTCCTGTCTACCAATACAATTTCCAATCCTGAAAAAAGCATCAATGAAGATGATGCGGCCATCATCACCTTAGCTATGTGGGCTAGTGAGCCTATTCCTTTTGATCCAATGGAAGTGGCACTACATCAAGCCTACGCAAAAGCAACGTCCGCAGACGAAAGACCCAACTATAAAATCGTACATGAATATCCGCTAGGAGGGAAGCCTCCTATGATGACACATGTTTTTGAAAATAGATCGGGCCATCGCGTCATAGCGGCCAAAGGGGCACCGGAAGCGTTGATGGCTTTGTCAAATCTTACCGCCATCCAAAAACAACAGACCGAGGAAGCCATTAAAACACTATCAACGGATGGTTATAGACTGTTAGCGCTCGCAGAAGCAAATTTTGACGGCAATAACTTCCCCCCAACACAACAGGAATTTCAATTTCTATTTAAAGGGCTTCTGGCATTTTATGATCCACCTAAGAAAAATATTCAAACCGTATTAGAACAATTTTACAAAGCCGGCATTGCTGTAAAAATTGTTACCGGAGACAATGCTGCCACCACATTGGCCATTGCAAAGCAAGTAGGGTTTAAAGGTCTGGAAGATAGCTTGACGGGTGATGAACTCATTAAATTGCCGGAGACTGAATTACAAGAAGCCGTTTTAAAGACGAGTGTGTTCACACGAATGTTTCCCGATGCCAAACTCAAAATCATCAATGCCCTAAAAGCAAAGAATCAAATTGTTGCTATGACAGGCGATGGAGTCAATGATGGTCCCGCGTTGAAAGCAGCCCATATTGGTATTGCAATGGGGAAAAAGGGAACTGAAATAGCCAAGCAAGCGGCCTCATTGGTTCTTTTAGAAGATGATCTTTCCAAAATGGTGGATGCTGTGGCTATAGGTAGAAAGATTTATAACAATCTTAAAAAAGCTATTCAGTTTGTTATTTCCATTCACATACCAATAATCCTCACGGTTTTTATTCCTCTGGTGCTCGGCTGGATTTACCCCAATATATTCTCGCCTGCGCATATTATTTTTCTGGAGTTGATTATGGGCCCAACTTGTTCTATTATTTACGAGAATGAACCCATGGAAAAAAACACTATGCTTCAAAAACCTAGGCCTTTCACTACTACTTTTTTCAGTTGGAAGGAATTAGCCACCAGTATCATTCAAGGTTTGGTAATTACCATGGGAACGTTGTTCATCTATCAATACGCGGTGAACCAGGGATGTGGTGAGGCTCACACAAGGACGATGGTTTTTGTAGCGTTAGTCACAGCCAATGTATTTTTGACATTGGTCAACCGTTCATTTTATTATTCAATGATTGCTACGCTGAAGTACAAAAATAATTTGGTTCCATTGATCATCGGCATAACTGTTTTATTGACTGCACTTCAATTATATGTAAAGCCCTTGACAAAATTCTTCCAATTTGAAAATCTTACTTTACACCAATTGGGTATTAGCATTGGCGTTGGCTTTGTTTCAGTAGTTTGGTTTGAAGTGGTGAAATGGAAGAATAGAAATAAAAAATGGCAATCCGGTAAGCCCTCCGAAAGTTAACTACCAGCCATAGAAACAGTTTGTTGCTCAAGTGACTCAGGCAATGTTCAACCTGTAAATGATGTAACATTTCAATAGAATTGTGTAACACCCACACAACTCAAGAGTATGACATTTGTTGTGTATTCAAGCCGCTTTGAAGCGAAAGTTGGTTACACAAACTATGCCCATACAAACGATCAACCCTACCACGAATAAGTTTGTTCAGTTATTTGAGCGATGAGGATGCAAGCTGTAGATGCAGCCGTGGCGCAAGCAACAGAAGCTTACGCGAGCTGGAGAAAGACAACGTGCGAGCAAAGGGTTTCTCTCTTACATAAAGTAGCTGCATTAATGCTGCGTGGATAGTAAGAAGATATTTGAGAACTAGCAATCAAATGGTAGAATTCAAAATGGCATGAAAAGAATACTTGATCCATGAGACTTCTTTGAACCATCTATTCAGGCTTTTAAGTTTACACTAGAGATAGCAGAAAAGACAAAGGGTCAGGTGTTGTTGCTTCATATTGTGGAAGTGCCTGTGATGTATGATACGGTGATCTCACCTGTACTAAATTTCCAAGTGTCATTCTTCAACGAATTGAAAGCTAAGGCAGAAAAACAGTTTGTAAAAATGCAAGCAAAATTTGCAAAGGAGAATGTTAAAATTCATTCTTTTGTTGAGTTAGGCTCAATTCAGAAAACGATTGCGCGTATCACGGAGGAGAAAAGAGTTGATCTAGTAATAACGGGTACTCACGGAACAGTGGGGCTTGTAGAGTCTTTCATCGGCTCAAATACTGAAAAGGTAGTTCGTTTTTCAACTGTGTCGGTTATTGCCATTCATCAATCAGGGAGGCCATCGAAAATCAAAAACATCGTCTTTCCCACTAATTTGGAAAAGAATCAAACGCCATTAGTCAGTCAAATAAAAAAATTACAGGCATTCTTCTCTGCCACGCTCGATCTCTTACAAGTGAATACACCTGCCAACCTGAAACGTACAGCAGATGAAAAGCAATTGATTGAAGCCTTTGCAAAACAACATCACTCAGCAGACTATACCGTTAATACCCGAAACGAGTTTACTGTAGAGGGTGGAATTGTCAATTTCGCCCACGAAGTGAAAGCCGGCATGATTGCGGTGGGCGTAAGGGATTATCGCATTTATTCCTAGGCAGTATTGCTGAAAATGTTGTCAACCGAATTACTTGTCCGACTTGGACGTATGTTGACAAAAAACAAAAACCAAGAAACAATGATCACAAAAGCAAATCTAGAAAGTGAAAATAGGACCGGTCATAACACACTTGGACCTAATGCGAATCGTCCGCTTCATCTACTCACAGCTTCTTCGATAAAAGGCGACAAAGTAGAAAACAGACAGGAACAAAACATCGGTAAGATAAAGGACATTATGATCAATCTGAACGATGGAAAAATAGAATATATGGTAGTTGAATTCGGTGGCTTTTTGGGAACCGGAGAAAAGTTATTTGCTATACCTTTTTCAAAGCTCAGACTGAATCGTAAAAAAGGAAAACTTTGAACTGGACGTCAATAAAAGCGTGCTGGAAGCAGCACTAGGATTTGATCTTACGCATTGGCCAGAAATCAGTAGCCAATATCTGGATGTAGATACTTACTGGGGGTCATTTGTCAGCCCACATACGGGTATCCTGTCTATCTAATTCTATTCGAAAACAATTAATTTAACTATCCCAACGTATGACAAAGGAAAACAGAGGGTCCATTGACCTCTCCCATAGCGAAATTGCCTTCTCAGTTAGGTATTCAATGATTGCCCGCGTGAAAGACACTTTCAAAATATTTGAAGCGAGCATATACACCACGGAAGTGATTTTTCCACTGCGGAGATTGATCTTTGGATTGATGTTACCTCTATCACAACGGGTGACATTTAAAGAGATGAACACCCTTAAAACAAACGAGTTTTTTGACGTCAAGAGTCACCATCAAATCACCTTTACAGCTAGAACGATGGCGAAGAAAGGATCGGATGTGAATCATGAATTGTGGGGAGAACTAACAATGATCGGAATAACGAAAAACGTCAAGTTAGACGTTCAATTCGGAGGCATTTCGAAAGACACTTATGGAAATGAAAAGGCGGGGTTTTCGCTGACTGGAAAAATCAACTGTAGCGATTGGGGGCTTACCTGGAATGCGACTTTAGAAACCGGTGGTTTTACGGTTAGCGATGAAGTAACGATTTCCTGTGAGATGGAATTGACCAACAAAGGGACAAAAGAATTGTCAGTGGAACTAGACCCCGTTGAAAGTAAACAGATAATAATTAAAAAGGGGCTCGTTTGCCGATTATGGATTTTTGAGAATACTATTACCTGAAAATTAGTGTAGCAATTTTTGCATCAATGCTACTTCATGTCTTTACCGACAGTTTGCGGGATTTTGAACCAAAACAAAATGAATACGGCAGAGGTAAAGGGAAACTGGAACGAGAAAAAAGGAAAGTAAAAAAAGTTTGCGATGTTAACAGACAATGATTTGATGTTTGCAGAAGGGTAAAAAAAGGAGCGATGATGGGAAAGCTTCAGGTTTAACCCGGCAAGACAAAAGAGGAATTGCACAAGATCATTTCAGCACTATAGGTTTATATTCGTTGACTAGATCAAATGGACACTCAGGTGGTGTCCATTTTTGTATTTCTGTTTCTTTTCGTTCATCCTAATTGCGTAATTTGAACGATCCGTATCTAAAAACTACGGTCAAGTTGCGTGATATGCGAATTTCTGTTTGTCGGGGATATTCATATTTACGTACAGCAGGGTTGGGCTAACTGAAGAATTCTTTGCTCATGAAATGGGGAAGAATTCCAAAAGTTTATCAAATGCACGATACCAGTTACTGTTATGAAGGGCCATTCAAACCAAATCATTATAGTCAAGTATTTGCTACTCTATTCCGACTTTTGACTTCTCTACTTCAATCTCAACTCTCTATTCCTGTTGACTCTTTCTAAAGGTAAACAATACAAGCATGAAACGGAGTAGATTATAAGCAGCCCACTGTAAGGCACGTTTTACGATATTTATTTCTTGTTTGTAAGACTCTTTCGTTACTGGAATACACTCTTTTTCAATGATATCTATCAGGGCATGTTCCGCTTGTTTTGCAAACTCATCATTTTTAACTTCAATATTCAATTCAATGCTGGCATAGGCACTTAGATTATTTATGTTATACGAGCCAACTGTTGTCCAGTGGCCATCACAAGTTGCTATTTTTCCGTGCAACACACTTTTTTGATATTCGTAAATCTTAATGCTGTACCGCATTAGCCAATCGTATAAATAACGCTCTCCGTATTTCGACAAGGATATATCAGACATTCCGGCTAGAATTAACTGTACTTTTACTCCCCGCTGAGTGGCTAGCCGTAGCTGCTTCCGAAAAGCTCGGCCTGGCAGAAAATAGGGAGACATGATAATAATCTTTGAGCTTGCGCCTTTCAACATTTGTAAGTAGCTCTTTGTGATTTCTGATTTACGTGCAACCCAATCATTCTGGTTGATCTTTATGGCACAGCCCTGTTTGCTGTCTTCGTTAATTTGGATGAGCCCGCTTGTCTTATGATGTGCAAAGGAAAATTCACCTTTGATTCTTCTTTTGCAAACCTGTTCCAGCTCGATAGACGCCTCACCCACGACATACGCAGCCCAGTCGAGCCACGCAATATTCTCGGGCATATCGTTGTATCGATCGCTGATGTTGAGCCCACATACAAGACTTTCTTTACTATCGATCACAATCACTTTGTGGTGCAGCCTTCTACCAAGGTAGAATTTCCTATTTTTGACATAGAGCGTAAACCATCGAAAATGGACGCCAGCATCTTTCATATCTTGAACAAATGACGTTGAAAGGCCTTTAGAAGCGTAGCCATCCAATAACAAATGCACCGCTACATTTCTTTTGGCGGCAGCAATCAACGCGTGAGCTACTCTTCGCCCAGTGTCATCTTCATCAAAAATATAGATTTGAAAGTAGATCGTATCCTTTGCCTGATTAATCAACGCTTCCAGCATTTCAAAAAAGGCTAGCCCGCCTTTAATCAAGCGTACCTGATTAGAATAGGAAAAACCGGCATGTAGGTGTTTTCGCATGCTAAAGTGGAGTGCAACTATTAAAACTGAGCCAATTTAGAATGCTATTGGTCACTTTAAAAGGTCTCATTCAAAAAATAATGCAAACAAAGTGATGTAAACTATTCTAACCACCGTGTAGGACAATATCTGCACACGCGGCAGCGAATAGCATGAATTGGGCGCACAAAAATTGGCTGAGTAATTGTTAAAGTGTTAAACCTAACTAAAAAGAATATGAAAAATCTTGGAATTGCTCTGATCATTAGCGGAGCTGTTATGATGGTATTTACCGGATTTAACATCGTCACAAAAAAAAGGTGGTAGACTTGGATGCCGTGGAAATTACCAGTGATGAAAAGATCCCCATTTATTGGTCACCCATAACCGGTGGCATAATACTGGCGACCGGTCTTTTAACATTTTTTGCAAGCCGAAAAAAAATCGAGTCGATAAAGACAAAGGCATGAAACCAACATTTGGTTGTCTTTAAGGTTACCGCTAAAAACAGAGAATCCATGGGATACGTTTGAAACGATCTTTACCATTGGTTCTGTTCATAAGTGTACCATCATCAGCAAGAATGACAAAGGCGCTTCATTAGAATTGCCATATGGAATTGAAGGATTCTGTTCGGCTAAGAATTTGGTGAAGGAAGACAATGGAAAAGTAGAAGCTGGTGAAGCTTACGATTTCAAAGTGCTTGAATTCTCTAAAGATGACAGATGGATCGTACTCAGCTTGAAGGCGATGTGGTCAACAGAAGAGGCAGCTCCGAAAGCAGCTGCAGCTCCTAAGAAAGCCGCAGCCCCTAAAGGAAAGACAGTTGAGAAGATCAATCAGGAAGTGGAGAAGTCTACACTGGGAGATAATGAGGCTTTAAATGCATTGAAAGAAAAGATGAATGCGGCTAAGGCAAAAGGCGAAGGCAACTAAGTCTTGCTGTATATAAACAGAAGAAGGTGGCTTCGGTCACCTTCTTTTTTTTAGGGTTGTAATACCCCGGTTTTTTTTAGCGTTGTGTAAAAAAAATGGTTCCGTGGCCGAGTGCCCCGATTGGTATCGGGGTGAGCTCTGCAAGAGGAAATTGAAGTATTGATTGAATAAGGTTCCGTGGCCGAGTGGCTGGGCTGAGCTCTGCAAAAGCTCCTACATCGGTTCGAATTCGCTCGGAACCTCCAAAGACCTTGAGCATTTACTCAAGGTTTTTTTATTTTCTAGAATTGGATGTCCGGAAATTTGTATTTTTAAGTTGCCTTTTCAAGCGGGAGTAGCTCAGTTGGTAGAGCGACAGCTTCCCAAGCTGTAGGTCGCGAGTTCGAGCCTCGTTTCCCGCTCTTTTCTTTTTTCATGGCCATGGAAATCCTCACCCAGATTATTGATTAGCAGGGATAAAAAACCCATTTTTTGAGGAATTTCAGCCCCACACATGACAAAAATCATTTTGTCTAGTTGATCAATCCTTCAAATTTGATATAGTTAGTTTGACCAATATTTTTTTGGGTCAGAGGCTAACTGATACTTGAAAAGATCATAGCAATGACAACAATCAGCTTCTTCATCGACAAATGTTAGTGCTGTACGATATGGGAATAACATAATTTTGAATATGAATTTGATGATCTATGGTTACGAGTAGTAAGCTTGAATCGGATGGAAAAATGGAGGTCTTAATTGAAAATGGAATAAGGATTGGAGAAATACGAAAGAACTTTAGTCGGTTTTATCCCTATTTGAAAATGGAGCTCTTCAAGACTATGGTAATCAACGGGAATGTTCATAAAGATAAGTTGGGCGATGACTACCAGTTGGTTCAGAAAAATCCGTTCACGATTAGTGTAAGTAAAAACAGATCCATCGCCAGCATCAAAAAGGATTTTTTGCAATATGCTAACTTAATTGTGAAGGTGTTACGAAAATCCGGAAACGTGTGGGTAGAAATTTCCCACACTGATCATTGGCCGTTAGAACAACAAAACTCAGAAGGCGAACAGATGAATCAATAGAAAAAGAATTTTACCCCAGCAGGTTCCTCAGTTTGGATTCTTCCAGAATTCTTATCTTCCCTTCTTTAATATCAATTAATTTATCACCCTTAAACTCACTCAATGTGCGGATCAATGATTCGGTGGCCGTGCCAACCACTTGTGCCAGGTCTTCTCGGGAAATCTCCAGCGAAGGGTTGCTGTTGGGTGCAGTCTTGAATTTTGAGTGTACTTCTAATAAGCCAATTGCTACACGCTTGCGCACGGAATTGTAGGCGAGGTTGATCAGCCTTTCCTCATTTTCGACAATGTTGTGGCTTAGAAGTTTGATAAACTGCCTTGCCAATTGGTTGTCGTGGCTAATTAGAGAAAGAAAATCTTCTCGGGGGATCAGCATTAACTGAGCTTCTTCCAATACTTCTGCGTTGTCTTTGTAGGCCGAGTCTTCCAGGATGGGCGTGTAGCCGATAAAATCTCCCTGGGTATGAATGTTGGTGATGAATTCTTTCCCGTCTTCGTTCGTCTTATAGGTCTTAATCTTGCCAGCAACTACAAGATACAGATACTGGGGTCGGTGTCCCTCCTGGTAAAGAATAAACTTCTTTTTGTAAGATTGGGTCTGACGCGCCTTGTCGGTAAGCTTGAGCTTTGTGTGCTGTTGTGCAGACTCCATAAATGCGTTCATGCCTTCAGCATCTGCCGAGAACGACTTTTTGAGCTGTGCCGATTTTTTAAGCCTGATTTCGATTGCGTTGAGTAACTGTGTGTCGTCAAAAGGTTTGGTAATATAGTCATCCGCACCTAGCTCCATCCCTTTTCGATAATCTGATTTTTCAGACTTTGCCGTCAAGAATATGAAAGGGATTGCGGCTGTCTCCGGGTTTTTGCTGAGCATATGCAACACGCCATACCCGTCTAAAACGGGCATCATAATATCGCAAATGATTAGATCTGGCTTCCCTTTTATGGCTAGTTCTACGCCCGTTTTTCCATTCTCGGCTGTAATCACTTTGTATTGTGCCAATTCGAGAATCTCGGCCGTGTTTTCACGCACTTCCAGGTTATCTTCAATGATCAATATTTTACTCATGGTATGAAGCTTTTTCAAAGATAGTGACAAAATCAATTGATCGAGTGCACTAGCCTACTGCTTTTTTTTGAAGGCTATTGCGGAATGTGTACGATGAACGTGCTGCCTTTATTCAATTTGCTGGCAAGTTCAATGTGTCCATTAACAAGATCCAGGTACCTACTAATGATGTGGAGGCCAAGACCAGTGCCTTGTATATTTGACGCATTTTCAGCCCTAAAAAACCGCTCAAATAAGTGCTTCTGATCTGCCTCTGATATACCGATTCCCGTATCTTGAATAGTGAAGGCCAATTCGTTTTTTTTGTTTTCACAACTGACGTCAACGGAACTGCCTTCCGGAGAAAATTTGATAGCATTTGAAATCAAATTCGTCATGATATGCCGCAGCATTTTCCGATCAACGTTACAATCTTCAGTAACTGTAAATGTATGGGTGATCTGTTGGGAAGGTTTCGTCAGTCGCTGCATTTCTTGTATCACGGCCTCCAGCTCATCGCGCAGCTCGGCAGGGGTTAGTAGTTCAGGATTGAGTTGTATTTTCCCCTCTTCCATTTTACCCAGCGATAAAAAGTCCTCCAGGATATCTTTCATATTTCCCACGGCACTTTTGATGCGCTTAACATGCTTCTCTCTTTTTTCCAAATCTTCGACACTTGTGTACTTGTCGATGAGCGATACAGAGGAAAGAATGGTACTTAATGGCGTTCGGAATTCATGCGAAGCCATAGTGACAAACCGAGATTTCAAATCTCCCAGTTGCTTTTCCTTTTCCAACGCAACCTGGAGACTATTTTGATATTTTTTTATTTCAGAAATATCAACCGCCACCCCCAGAAAACCGGAAATGGTATTTTGTGCATCCCGTAAGGTTGTTACATTGAGCGAAACGGTAAATGTAGTGCCGTCCTTTCGGACATATGTCCATTCATGCTCATTGGGTAAATCATCCATTGATTTAGCGGATAGAACATTGAAGTCCGGGGTTACGATTTTACCTATCTCTCTCGAAAAGGCAGCTGCCTTTGACTGAATCTCCGAAGCCAGGTGGAATTGAACAACGTTCACTTGGTCAATAACTTCGCTCTTAGAGTAACCCAGGTATTCTTCCGCAGTGCTGTTGAACAACTGGACAACGCCATGAACATCGGTAGCGATAATACATGCTCCGGCATGGTTGAGTATGGCCTTTTGAAAATTGAGCGCTTTGGTTGTTTCTTGTTGTGTGTTTTCTAACGCCTCTAACGTCTCCTTTAACATCTTTGTGCGGTCTTCTATTTTTTTCTCCAATTCTGCGTTGAGGCGTTTAGTTTGCTCAGCAAATTGCAGCACTTGATTTTTTTGCTCTTTGAGTAAATCTTCATTTTGCTTACGCACCGTGATATCAATAATGAATGCGATTACAAATAGTTTGCTGTCATTTTTAAAATGGCTCAAACTGATTTCAACGGGAAAAACAGAATCGTCTTTTCGTTTGGCAAACAATTCGTTGGCAGCACCCATCACTCTATTAGTTGGATGTTCGTTGAAGTTTGTTCGATGGGCTATGTGTGCCACCCTTTTTCCGTGTGGGATAAGTAACTCAACAGGCTTCCCTATTACCTCTGCCTTTTGGTAACCGAAAAGTTGTTCGGCATATTTGTTGAAATTGACGACCAACCCGTTGCTATCAGTCATCAGTATCCCAATGGTTGCATGATTAAAAAGCGTCTCAAATTCGTTATTCGTTACTTGGGGAAGTTGGTGGGTATTTTCGACTTTCGGATCAACCGCCATAGTAAGCTTTTATATCGCAGTTGCAAGATATCACAAAACGATTAATGGCAATATCTATTTTATTTTGACCGCACGCAAAAAGGCCAGACTTAAAAACATTCATTTTTGAATGAATCAAATCTGGCCAATTCTAGCACTTACCCGATTTCACGAAGGTAGTAGTGCTTCTTTAAACTATGAAACAGGTATTTCTTTTCTTGGTTTTTGAGGAGTCAACTCCTTTTTTGGAACATTGATTGTGAGAATACCATTTTCATATTTCGCATCGATCTTCTCTGATTTGGCGTTTTCTGGAAGAGTAAATGAACGACTAAATGTGTTGAAAGAATACTCTTTCTTTGTAAACCCATTTTCCTTTTCATTTTTCTCTTCTTCTTTTTCAGCGCTAATAGTTAGCAGGTCATTCTCCATCTCTATGGTGAAATCTTTTTTACTTAAGCCGGGAGCAGCTAATTCAATCGTATACTCTTTTTCGTTTTCTGTAAAATTAGCTGAAGGCACTGTCACGCCAAGTCTTGCAGGAAGCAAGTCCATGTCAACATCAAACAATCCAGTCATAAATGGGCTGGTTCTGAAAAAATCGGAAACGAGTGATGGAAATACATCTACGTTTCTTTTGGCTAACGTTTTCATATATTCTTGGATTTCTTGTTTGGTTAGTTGAGAAATCCGGTACAAAAATACTATCGCAAACAGAGGTAGGACGATGATTTTCGATTGATCTGATGATGATACCTGTCATCCTGCTTCTGGTCATTCCTCATAGAATCATCCAATACGATTAGATAGCTTTGTTGGAAAGAAAATCAAGATGTATTGGGCTCGTTGGGTTGCAATTTTTATACTAGTGGGCACAGGCTTGTGTGCTTGCGTGGGAGGTATCATGCTGTTGATTGATCCTTCCGGAAGTTCGCTGGGATTGGGTGATCCGAGTCAAATGACTATTCCGTTCCCAGATTATAGATTGCCGGGACTACTACTTCTTGTACTTGTAGGGGTGCTCAGTTTGGTAGCCGCAGGCTTCTCTATCGCTAAAGCAGAAGCCTATCCAACTATTATTTTGCTTCAAGGAGCTATTCTTACGGGCTGGACTTTGATACAAGTTTATTTGTTACCGGATACGCACCTATTTCAACTGGTGTTTGTTGTACTGGGTATTATGCTCATGTTGTATGGTAGTTTTCTGCGTAGTAGGCGGCTTGTGTAGTATGGAAGTCAAGGCTTTTAAATTTGAAAAATGAAAATGACACGATTAGCTCCCTTTTGGCTTGCCCTATTGCTGGTGGCGGCAAGTTGCGCGGTGAAAGTTCGTACCCTGCAACTCCCCAATCATGATTTTAGTAAATATCAAACTTTTTGTTGGTTGGAAAGTTGTGAATTCACTTTTCGAGGCCCTGACTACCTGAATGATTCGCTGATCAGAAGTTATATGCAAAAAGCGATAAAGTCCGAGATGAAGAAAAAGGGTATTGCCTTTAATTCTGACAGCCCGGATTTATTGATGGATGTTCAAGTGGTGATGAAAACGGATACCGGTTATGCCTACCACCGCCCCGATGAGGTCCATCAGTTTATTCCGTTTACGAGCAGAGAAGAAGTACTTCTTTTAAAAGGCACTTTTATCATTGATTTGATTGACAAGCAACAGGGTAAGATGGTATGGCGTTCAGTAGCTGTATCCTATTTCGATTTATATCCATCTCTTACAGAAGCTAATGTCAACCGAGCGGTTGAAGCGTCTCTGCGACAATTTCCGAAAAAGAATCATCCTCACCAGTAAAGCCAGACTTCAATCGATATCATGACCTACGGGGTGTGCGCCCATTTAAGAAAGGAGGCTTTCATATCCTCAGGTAAAACCGCAATAACCTGATGCAGTTCTCCAGCTGTAACATAGTCAGCGATCGTTTTGACAACCGCTTCGCAGGCTAGTAGCGCATCTTCTACCGTGGAGAAATCCCGCCATGCCAATAAGCCGTCTTCTTTTATCACCTGTTCGGCAAATTCATGCATGGTTTTTATTCTGGCATGATGCCGTTGCGGCATCCACCCATCAACATAGATAGCCTTAATGGCCATTGGCAGTTGTGCCATCAGTTGGAATGACTCTTCGGGGGTAATGCGGTCGCGAAGGACCCTTAGCACGCAGCGTAGCACACGCCCCGCCCGATCGCGATTGTCTTCGTCCTTCAGGTGTGCTGCCAGACGGTTTACAAATTCGTTTCCTTTTGCTGCATGTTTTTCAAAGTGGAGTGCCATAAAAAAAGAATTAAATAATTTCCAATTGTATACTTTCTACGAAGCGGAAGCTACGTCATTGCTTTTCCAACAAAATCAAATAAATCTTCTTTTGTCAGCAAAATTTGAGTGTTGGCGCCTTCTAAGGCGCCCATTAGTTCATCGTGCTCCTCAAAGTACTTTTTGGCCAGTTCATCTTTTTGTTCAAACATTTCTGCCAAATTTTTTTCGTGTAGCCTTAACTTAGTGCGAAGACTGTCAATCAATTCCGCATTATAGTAAGTGATAAAGTGCTGAAAATGATCAAGCCTTTGTTTGTCAGGTAGTGCCGATAGCTTGGGAGCGATGTTATCCAGCAACTTTTGAAAAAATGACATTTCCTTTTTCCAGAAAAGCGATGTCGATAACCAATCTAGTGTTTTTTTATGTTTGGCTATCAAGGAAGGTTGCAAAATGTACTTGTCGGTAATGGAGGTTACAGAAATCATAAGTGTTATTTGTTTAGCTTGGTTTCTTTCTTTTTTCTTTAAAGATGCGCTCTATAGATTCAATACGTTATGATAAGAGTCGCATTCAGGGGTGACAGTTATCAGTAGCATATCCTCATTGCTTCTGCTACTTGTGGTATAAGCCAAAGGTAATGTCTGCAATCGAGGAACAAATAAAATCAATCAACAAATGGGCAGGTGCTGCACTAATCCTTCTTTCTATTTTGGTGGCAATACCATTGACGATCAAAACAATTTGTACAAATGGCGGCACATGGGGTTTTGGTATCATCGGGTTGGCTATACTCCTGCCATTAGATGCTTATGTCATTTTTGGAGTGGCCGGCTTGTTGAATAGCCAAGACAAGCAACAACTTCTATTCCGGATCGGTCATTTGCTTTCGGTCAGCATTGGAGTTGTTGGGCTTATCATTTTCCCTTTGTTCCCCTTCGCGGTTGCAATTGTGCCTGTTGTGCTGTCGATGTTCTCTTTTCTTGATAAGAAACACTTTCGCTTTTATCTACTTCTGATGATAGTCTTGGCGTTAGTCGCCAATGTGTTGTTGCTGAAATGGGAGTTGGATTTTGGCCGTGCAATTCCATTCTTACAACTCTTTCAAACCGATGGATCGATGCCATAAAAGCAAGGACAGTCGATCGGAAATTTTTGCCGGTGGTTTTACAGTTGTTCAAACAGAGGCCTTGATCGTTAAATAAGTTCGAAAGTTTCCTGTTATTTGGTTATTTTTGCGCAATTCTGAGATGGCCGAAAATACCTACAAGTCCAATACATTTAAGAAACCTGAAAAGGAAAAAAAGCCGAAGGCGGCTAAGTCGAAAAGTAAATTCAATTTCTCCTTTTTTCAAGATCCTCGCCTAGGTTTGGCTGCTGGGTTCTTTCTGATCATCGTATCGGTTTACTTGTTTACGTCATTTTTGTCTTATTTATTCACCGGAAAGTCCGACCAAAGTGTGGTTGAAGCTCTCTGGTCTACCAATCTTCTTGAGTCTGGTAAAGAAGCAGATAATTGGTTAGGATTATACGGTGCGGTGACAAGCCATTATTTGGTTTTCAAATGGATGGGTGTTTCAGCATTCTTTATACCACCTATACTTTTTCTTCTAGGCTTTAAAATGGTGTTCAAAAGAGAGCTTGTTCCGTTGTTCTCGGTTTTTATTTTTTCCGCTTTTTCAGGTTTATGGCTCAGTTTGTTATTGGGTTATCTCACGCATAGTCTGGCTGGCGTTAATGAAATCAGTTTCTTGAGTGGTGGGCTGGGGTATGAACTAGCGAAAATAGCAGATGGCCTTTTTGGGTGGGGTACGTTTTTGATTCTGGTACTAAGCCTTTTCATTTTTATCATTTATTATTTCAATGTGACAGCGATAAATGCGTTTCAGGGCAAAGATCCAAAGCCGATGGGCAATGCGGCTCTTGCTTCAACTGATGATGATCGCATTGAGCCAACCTACACCGATGATCGGGATCATTGGCCATCACTTGCAGATGAAGATCCTGAACCTGTTTTATTTGAAAGCAAGCCTGAGGTTGCAAAGCCAATTCAGGATATTGTGTTGGAAGTGGAATCTCCTAGAATCGAAAAAGAGGAGCCCCTTTTTACCATAGAAGATCCCGTATTAGAAACGGACGCCTTGGCCGAGAAATTAGTTGAAGCACAGGGCTTATACGATCCAACACTCGAACTGAGTAACTACAAATTTCCACCCATCGATTTGTTGAATGAGTACGAGGCTGGAAAAGTCCAGGTAAGTCAAGAGGAGCTCAATCAAAATAAAGACAAAATATTGGCAACGCTTACCAATTTCAAAATTGGTATTCAAAGTATCAAGGCAACCATTGGACCCACCGTTACTCTGTATGAAATTGTACCAGAGGCGGGAATTAAAATATCCCGTATCAAGAACCTGGAGGACGACATTGCGCTGAGTTTATCTGCGCTTGGAATTCGAATTATTGCGCCAATTCCTGGCAAGGGTACCATTGGTATCGAAGTGCCGAATAAAAACCGAGAGATGGTTAGTATTCGATCGGTGCTTTCGTCCGAGCGTTTTCAAAAATCCGATAAGGACTTGCCTATCGCAATCGGAAAGACAATCTCAAATGAATTGCTCGTAATCGATTTAACAAAAATGCCTCACTTATTGGTGGCTGGCGCAACAGGCCAAGGGAAATCAGTAGGCCTCAATGTCATTCTTACCTCGCTGCTTTACAAAATGCATCCGAGCCAGCTGAAATTTGTATTGGTCGATCCAAAGAAGGTGGAGATGTCTTTGTTTAGTAAAATTGAGCGACACTATCTGGCCAAGCTTCCCAATAGCGAGGAGGCAATCATCACCGATACAAAGAAAGTAGTCTACACGCTTAATTCGTTGTGTATTGAGATGGAGAACCGGTATGAAATTTTGAAAGATGCCGGAGCCAGAAACCTGAAAGAATATAACTCGAAGTTCATTTCTCGAAAACTCAACCCGAAAGAAGGCCATCGTTTTTTGCCTTATATCGTTTTGATAATTGATGAGTTGGCCGATTTAATGATGACGGCCGGCAAGGAAGTTGAAACGCCCATCGCTAGGTTAGCTCAACTGGCACGCGCTATTGGTATCCATTTGGTAGTAGCCACTCAACGCCCTTCTGTTAATGTTATCACTGGGGTGATCAAAGCAAATTTCCCTGCGCGATTGTCTTTTCGTGTTACTTCAAAAGTAGATTCGCGTACTATTTTAGACTCGGGTGGTGCCGACCAACTCGTTGGAATGGGGGATATGCTTTTTTCCAATGGATCAGACGTAATACGTTTACAAAGTCCGTTTGTTGACACACCGGAAATAGAAAAAGTGTGTGAGTTTATCGGTTCACAACGCGGCTACGATTCGGCCTATATGTTGCCGGAATTCGAAGGCGAAGATGATGGGGGAGCAAATTCAGTAGATTTATCCGAACGGGATGCCCTATTTGAAGAGGCAGCTAGGTTGATCGTCATGCATCAACAAGGAAGTACGTCATTGATCCAGCGAAAATTGAAATTGGGCTACAACCGTGCCGGTCGCCTGATAGATCAGCTGGAAGCCGCAGAAATAGTGGGGCCTTTTGAAGGGTCAAAGGCGCGTGAAGTTTTAATCAAAGATGAAATGAGTTTGGAACAATTATTGACTGATTTGAAAGAACGACATAGTTAACTTGAATTTTATGGCAATGAAAAAGTTTGTTTTACTGGCTGCCTTTCTGGTTTTTGGAAAATTACTGATGGCTCAATATGATCCAAAGGCATTGGAGATTTTGGAAGCAATGAGCAAAAAATACAAGTCGATTGCCAACTTTGAAGCCAGTCTCGCCACCTTGATGACCAATGAAACAGAAGGAGTAAAAGAAGAAGTGAAAGGCAAAATCACAGTCAAGGGTGAGAAATTTAGATTGTTGTTGGACGATCAGGAGATTATCAATAATGGCACTACCGTGTGGACTTATCTCCCTTCGGCTAAGGAAGTCAACATCGACAACTTTGACCCAAATTCAGATGATATAAATCCGGTAAAGATTTTTGATATTTATAAAAAGGGTTTCCGGTATCTTTTTTTGGGAGAAAAGACAGAAGGGGGTCAGGTGTATGAGGAAATCGACCTCGTGCCCGAGAAGAAAAATGCCCAATACTTCAAGATAAAAATGATGATTGCCAAGAAGGACAAGAGTATCCAGAGCTGGACGATGTTTGACAAGTCAGGCAATAGGTACAAGTATGTGATCACTAAGTTTACTCCCAATTTGAAGATTGATGATACCTTTTTTAGCTTCGATCCTAAAAAGTATCCGGGTGTGGAAATTATTGACGTACGATAGGATGCAGACTACTTTTTAGTATGACCCGCGATCAGCTTTTCGAACAAATTAAAAAAAAGCAGTCTTACCTGTGTGTTGGACTAGATACCGACCTTGAAAAGATACCGAAACATTTGCTTCGGTTACCTGATCCCATCTTTGAATTCAATAAAAAAATTATTGACGCCACGAAAGATTACTGCGTAGCCTATAAACCCAATATCGCGTTTTACGAAGCATCGGGCTATAAAGGCTGGGAGAGTTTGCAACGTACTTTAGAATATATTCCCAAAGAATGTTTTACGATAGCGGATGCTAAGCGAGGTGACATTGGAAACACCTCTACACTTTACGCAAAAGCTTTTTTCCAGCAAATGGATTTTGACGCGCTCACAGTGGCGCCTTATATGGGCGAAGATTCGGTGAGGCCATTCTTGGAATTTCAAGGCAAGTGGACGATTTTATTGGTACATACCTCTAATCCAGGTAGTACAGACTTTCAGCTCATTGAAACGCAAGACGGAAAATACCTTTTTCAGGAAGTGATCTTTGCCTCGCAGCGGTGGGCAACGCCCGACAAGATGATGTATGTGGTGGGGGCAACGCATGCCGATAAAATTGGAGCCATTCGGGCACTCGCCCCCGATTACTTTTTTTTGGTTCCGGGCGTAGGCACTCAAGGCGGAGATTTAGAGGCCGTTTCAAAGGCCGGGTTGAATGCGCAGTGCGGTCTTCTGGTTAATTCTTCCCGATCAATTATCTATGCATCCGCAGGTGAAGATTTTGCTGAAGCGGCAGCGGCAGCGGCCAGGAAAGTTCAACAGGAAATGAGCCTTTATCTCCATAAATATGTTAGATAGGTATCTACAAGCCATCTCAAAAATAGCGGATCATCAAGTTGAGTATGTCGAAGCCAGCTTTGTGAAATAGAAGTAGCCTTCGACAAGCTCAGGCTGCCATTGAAATTGATTTTTGAGATAGCTTCTACATTGATTCGTATTATTTTATGTAGTAGCTTGTCGTGGATACATGGCAATGAACGAATCTTTTCTGCACTATATCTGGCAATTCCAATATTTCGATAAAGCCAATCTGAAAACACAGCAGGGTGAGCAAGTAGCGATATTTAAAACCGGTTGGCTCAATACGAATGCCGGTCCGGATTTTTCGGGTGCTAAGATTCGTATCGGTGACCTTGATTGGGTGGGGAATGTGGAGATACATCAGAAAGCTTCCGATTGGATAGCTCATTCACACACTCAAGACAAGGCTTATGAAAACGTGATCCTTCACGTGGTTTGGGAAGGAGATGAAGTAATCAAAAGGATGGATGGGTCGATTATTCCAACCATTGAATTAAAGGATCGGGTAGATGAATCGTTGTTGAAGGCCTACCGAAAACTGGTCAATAGTAGTACCGTCATTCCCTGCGAAAAATCATTTCAGTCTGCCGATGAATTGATCAAGTTGTCGATGGTGGAAAAATCGCTTTTGAAAAGGCTGGAATATAAAGCCCACGAGGCGCAGCAGGTATTGCAATCCAACGGAGGCGATTGGCAAGAAACCGCCTATCAGCTTTTGGCCAGAAACTTCGGATTTAAAATTAATAGCGAATCTTTCTTTCAATTGGCAAAATCGCTCCCTTATAAAATTATTACAAAGCATTCGTCTAATTTATTGCAGTTGGAGGCCTTGCTGTTTGGCCAGGCAGGCATGCTGGAAACAAAAACGAAGGATGAATATGTCACGGCATTGTATGAAGAATATCTATTTCTTTCCAAAAAATATTCGATCTACGATTCCCGTCTTTCCACGGCTCAATGGAAGTTCCTTCGTTTGCGGCCTGCCAACTTTCCCACGCTTCGCATTGCACAATTTGCTTCACTGATGGCTTCGGAAAAGAGTCTTTTCCCGACATTCATCGAGGCAGATTCATTTGATAAATTGCAATCTGTTCTATCGTGTTCGCCCTCGGTTTATTGGCATTCCCATTTTCATTTTGCCCGCAAATCGAAAACAACAATTCACTCGTTCGGGCAGGCATCGAAAGAGAATGTGATCATTAACACGATCGTTCCGTTGTGGGTGGCGTATGGAAAGGCCAAAGATGATCAACGGTATGTTGATCGCGCCATGGAAATTCTTCAGCACATCCCCGCAGAAGTAAACAAGATTACTAAAATATGGTCGGGTCTTGGCATGTCACTACAATCTTCGTTTGATTCACAGGCATTGATCGAACAATACAATACCCTTTGCCAGAAACGAGATTGCCTCAATTGCGTGGTCGGTGCGTCACTCCTTCGTCCTCAATGAGCGCTGTTTTAATCGGGGTAAATTGTATTGCGATCATTGGCTTCGCCATCGGTTTCCAGCGTTCGTTTGTGGTCGACCTACAGAAATTTTATTGGTTCGCTTTTTTTTTCAAATGGTTGGCAGCCCTATCACTTGGGCTCGTTTATATGTACTACTATCCGGGAGGAGACACATGGACTTATTTTGAGGAAGCAAAAAAGTTATCTCTTCTTGCAACGTCTGACTTTTCTCAATTTAGGGAGCTATTCCTGGCTAGCAACGACACAAGTACGGTGACGCATTTTTTATATGTGCATGACCGCTCGTTTCTTTTTGTAAAAATAGTCAGTCTCTTGAATTTAGTTTCAGGCAACAATTATTGGGTAACCGCTTCCTATTTTTCGTTGGTTTCTTTTTTTTCAAGTTGGTTTTTGTTTATTCAACTGAGAAGATTCGCCCCTGACTCAACCCGAGCAGCAGCGTTAGCCATTTTTTTATTTCCATCGATACTTTTTTGGTCTTCCGGTTTGTTGAAGGAAACGTTGGCAATGGCCGCAGTTTATTATTTAACCGCTGTCCTGATTCAACTTTTGTGTGGTGCAAAAGTGCGCCTCATGCAATGGGCGTTAGTGTTTCTTTCTCTTTGGATAGGTTGGTCGACCAAATACTATTGGATGGGTATTTTTGTTGCTGCCTGGCTCTCGTCTTTGTTTGTGTTCATTTTAACTAAGAATCGAAAAATTTCGCAGCGTAAATCAGTTTTAGGTTGGCTCGGTGTTTTTCTGTTGCTTGCTGCAGCGGCAAGTTTTGCCCACCCTAATTTTCACCTTGAGCGGGTAATGGAGGTAATTGTTTCTAACCATGACCTGTCTGTTTTGCAGTCGAAAGGCAATGACTATATCCATTATTATGATCTTCTACCTACTGTTGCGAGTATGGCGGTTAATTCTCCGTGGGCTTTGTTCTCTGCTCTTTTCAGGCCATTGCCTTTTGAGGCCGGTGGCCTTCCATCAGTACTTGCCTCCCTGGAAAATCTGACCATTTTTGTATTAGCTGTTTCCTATTTGGAATCTGCCCGAAAGAAAAGCCCTCCATTTGTCATTCCTCTTTTTGTTTTTTCGGTCGTGCTTTGTGTATTTCTCGCGTTGTCGACACCCAATTTTGGCACACTCTCGCGCTATCGGGTGGGGTTTCTCCCGTTTATGATTTTTGTTTTTTCTTTCCGCAATCCATTGCTTAACTATTTGATGAACCGTCTTTCTTTTCTTACCAAATAGTTCGATCAATCCCTACCTTTGTGTCATGGAGAATCCGGTAATCATCTTTGGGGCAAACGCGCTCGGCCGAGCTGCGAAAGATATTTTTGAAAACAATGGCGTAGTTGTTTATGGTTTTTTAGACGATGATAAAAAACTTCATCAATCCATCATTGATGAAGTGGTGGTTTTAGGTGATACGGATGACGATGGTTTCCTAAAACTGATTGGTAAAAAGTGTGAGGCATTTATTGCTATTGATGATAACAAGTTGCGAAAAAATGTTGTAGGTGTATTGAAAGAAGTGCGTCACGTTCAACCTGTCAACGCCATCCATCCGCAATCATTTGTTTCTCCCAAAGCAGAAATCGGCCACGGCAACTTTATTGACTATGGAGCGTACCTGGCATCGGCTGCAAAAATTGGAAGCTATTGCCTGATTCATGCCAATGTGTCGATTGGTGTTGAGGCTGCGTTGGGCGACTTAGTGCAGGTGGGCGCGGGTTCAAACATCAATTCCGGTGTACAGATCGAGGACGAAGTGTTTATCGGTTCTGGGGTCACCATCGTTTCGGGAGTGACGATTGGCAAGGGAGCTCGAATTGGGGCTGGTTCTGTAGTGATAGCGTCAGTGAAAGCAGGAGAAACCGTTTTTGGAAATCCTGCGCAAAAGGTAAGCCGGTAACGGAACTGTATATGCCCAAATTTTCAGAGACCGATTTGATTTTGAATCCCGATGGGAGTGTCTATCACCTCAATCTTTTACCCAAGCATATTTCTGATACCGTCATTGCTGTGGGAGACCCCAGCCGAGTTTACATGGTCAGCCAGCTTTTTGATGAAGTTGAATTTGAAATGAACAAACGAGAGTTCATCACGCATGTGGGCAAGTACCATGGAAAGAAAATCACAGTTATCAGCACGGGAATCGGAACTGATAACATTGAAATATTTTTTACCGAGTTGGACGCCCTGGTGAACATCGATTTGAAAACACGAGAACCCAAGGCGAAGAAGAAAAAGCTAAAGGTTATTCGGATTGGTACCTCGGGGGCTTTGCAAGAAGATATTGCCGTTGGTTCTCATTTGGTTTCGGACTATGCCGTGGGCTTTGATAATCTCATGAATTTCTATGATTTGCCCATGGATGACTTTGAGACGGGCGTGGCCCACGATATTCAGAAAAAGATTGGCCTTCCGTTTATGCCGTATGTAGCTCAAGGCTCTGAAACGCTTCGCAAGCAACTGGCTTTTGATATGCAGGTGGGCAACACCGTGACTTGCCCTGGCTTTTACGCCCCACAAGGAAGAGAGCTACGCGTTCCTATTCGATTTCCGAAATTATTGGAAGACTTGAACTACTATCACAAAGGCGAGTTTTGGCTTACCAATTTTGAAATGGAAACAGCCGCTTACTATGCAATGGGTAGATTGCTGGGACATGACGTGCTAAGTGTCAATGCGATTATCGCGAATCGGATGAAGAATAAATTCTCAAAAGATTCCACAAAAGTAGTGGAGTCGCTGATTGAAAAAGTGATCGATCGGATTTAGTCGTCAGCAAGAGTCGACTAATACGTCATGCTATCCATCCGCACAATCTGTTTGCCTGCTTTGAACGGCTCGTTGTTGTAAAACCCAGACAGTACGCGATGAGCAATTTGCTCAATGACTAATTCTTCTTTTGATTTCCCCTCTTTGCCTTGCCAGTAAACCCGCTGTGGGTGTTTGCTCATATCTTCTACATAAGACACTGCGCGTTGGTATTGATCAGGGGTAAATGTAATGGTGAAGCAGGTTTTTACTTTTTGTGTTTCCATGGTTGAAAGGTGTTACAAGTGTAGTGCCAAAAAATAACTCTCAATCTTAAAAAATATCGACACGCATTAAAAGTTGATGCCCGCGAGCGGTCGGTATTGTTCGTTGATGGGAAAATTTTTGGGCGCAGCCTATCATTGAATTGCTAACTTTGCCGTGCAAATGAGAAATTACGAAATCCACACATTACCCAATGGAATCCGGGTGGTTCACAACCAGGTTGCCTCCACCAAGATTGTTCATTGTGGCATCATGCTCGATATAGGCAGTAGAGACGAGAGCCCCGATAACCAGGGCATCGCCCATTTCTGGGAGCACATGGCGTTCAAAGGCACCAAAAAAAGAAAGTCCTTCCATATCCTCAATCGATTGGAATCCTTGGGTGGAGAATTAAATGCCTTCACCGACAAAGAGAAGATTATGTTCTACGCCTCCCTTCGGGATGAATATTTTGAAAGAGCCATAGAATTACTGGCAGACATCACGTTCGATTCTGTTTTTCCGGCCGCGCAAATTGAAAAAGAGCGGCACGTGATTTTGGAGGAGATGTCCATGTATTTTGACGACCCGGAGGATTCATTGCAGGATGAGTTTGATGCACTTATTTTCTCCGGACATTCGCTCGGTATGAATATACTGGGCACAAAAAAGACGGTGAGCAGATTTAAGCGGGCAGATTTTAAATCCTTTGTAAAAGAGCACTTAGATACTTCCCGAATCATCTTCTCATCCGTAGGGAATAGTTCGATGGAAAAGGTCATCCAATTGGCTGAAAAATACTTGGGTCGTATACCGGCTGTGGCATCGGTAAAGAGAAGAAAAAAATTTACAAACTACAAAGCAAAAGACCTTGCCTTGAAGCGTGAGGTCAAGCAGGGGAGGTGTGCCATCGGGCGGCCTGCTTACAAAGTGACTGACGAAAAGCGAAGTGCATTTTATGTTCTCACCAGTATACTAGGTGGTTCGGGAATGAATTCGCGTCTGAATCTGGCACTTCGCGAGAAATATGGATTTGTGTATTCAATAGGATCGCACTTTGTACCCTTTACAGATACGGGTATTTTTATGATCTCGTTTGGCACGGAGCCTTCTCAAATGAAAAAAAGTATTGAGCTGGTGAAAGTGGAGATGAAAAAACTACGCGATATGCCGCTTGGTATAAAGCAACTGGCCTCCTCCAAAGAGCAAATACTTGGGCACTTAGCAATGGCAGAGGAGAGCAACATTGGCTTTATGATGATGATGGCCCGCAACTTATTGGACTTAAAAAAGATAGTGACGTTCGAAGAACTTCAGGAAAGAGTGAAAGGTATATCTGCATTGCAACTTCAGCAAATTGCCAATGAGATGTTTAAAGAAGATGAATTGAGTTGTTTAATCATGGAGCCCAATTAGTCGAATGGAGTTTATACCCCTCGAGATTGATAACTATGCCAGAGCCCACACATCGGTAGAATCTGACTTGTTAAAAAAGATTTATCGGGATACACAAGCAGATATCCTGATGCCGCGCATGGTGTCTGGTCATTTACAGGGAAGATTCCTTTCAATGATCAGCCGCATGATCAAGCCTTCTGCTATTTTAGAAATTGGAACCTTTACCGGGTACTCAGCGATTTGCCTGGCAGAAGGCCTTCGGGCGGGCGGGAAAATCATGACGATCGACAATAATGAAGAACTAGAAAATCGGGTTCGAGGTTATTTTGCGGAGGCAAAATTGGGTGGCGCCATAGACTACTTGATTGGCGATGCATCGCTGTTGATACCAACTATATCCACACAGTTCGACTTGGTCTTTATAGATGCAGATAAAGAGAACAATAGCCGTTACTATGATCTCGTTTTTGAAAAAGTACGTATCGGTGGTTTTATCATTACCGACAATGTATTGTGGAGTGGCAAAGTAGTACAATCAAAATTGGACAAAGATACTCGAGCGGTTGCAGCCTTCAATCAAAAAGTCAGTAATGACAGCCGTGTTACATGCATGCTCTTGCCACTGCGCGATGGGCTCATGCTTATTCAAAAGCTCAAAAATTGACAGACCCGAAATTTGTTGCGTTCTTTTCACTACCTTTGTTTCCATGAGATTTTTTGCAGTCGCACTCATTTTTTTTGGAGTTGCTGCCTCATACGCGCAAGCTCCTGTGGTGCCCCACAAAATGCATTTTGCAGACATGACCCTCTCCATTCGTGATGAGGCAAGACGCGAAATTCAAGAAGATGTTGATGCACTTGTCCGAAACCCGAAATACTTTGATCAAAAGGTTGAGCGAGCAAAAAGATACTTTCCGATTATCAATAAAATTTTTGCGGAAGAGAATGTGCCGGGAGATTTAAAATACCTGGTTTTGCAAGAGAGTTCGTTGGTGGCCGATGCGGTCTCCGTTTCCAATGCGGTTGGTTTCTGGCAGTTTAAAGATTTTACTGCGATCAGCGTGGGCTTGCGGGTAGACGCGCAGATTGACGAACGGATGAATATTTTCTCTGCCTCAAGGGGAGCGGCCAGGTACCTCAAGCAGAACAATCAACAATTCGATAACTGGATACTGGCATTGCAAGCCTACCAAATGGGTGCTGGAGGAGTCAAGCGATCTGTGGGAGACAAGCACAATGGAAAACGCCATTTTGAAGTTACAGTCGATACCTATTGGTATATCAAAAAATTCATAGCGCATAAAGTAGCTTTTGAAAAAGCCGTTGACGGACCTCCTCAAATAACAGCTGCTGCCATTGAATTAAAATCAAAAAAGTCATTGACCGAATTGGCTAATGAAGTAAAATTGGATGAGTCTGTCCTCCGCGAATACAATAAGTGGGCACTTACTGGAATGATTCCTGACGATAGAACCTACTTCGTTGTGGTGCCAAATGGAGTCATCGATAATGTGGCAATTCCTGCGCCTGTATTAGCCTCAAAAACAGCCTCGAGGGCGAAACCGCTTTCGCCAAAAAAGAATCAGCCGAATCGAGAGGTAAAATTCATTAATGGATTAAGAGCCATAAAAGCATTGGATGGGGAAACGCTTGTTGGGTTGACCGACCAAGCCGGCATTACGCTGGCGCGCTTCTTAAAGTTTAACGAAATGCAGATAGATCATTCTGTCGAAGCCGGAGCATTTTACTTTATGGAGCGAAAGAAGACATCTTCAACCGTGTTGCAGCACAAAGTAAAAATTGGTGAAGATTTATGGTCGATTAGTCAACAATACGGGGTTCAGTTAAAAAAGGTCAAGAAGTGGAACCGAGGGTTTGTTGAAGGAAGGCTGCAAGTTGGTTCAACTGTTTGGCTTACTTCAAAAAAGCAAACTGAGGAGCCACTGCCCAAACTTCCTGATGTGCCAAAGGAACAGATTGCTGCGCTCGAACAGGAATCATTCAATTGGGAGGTAAAGGCTGAAAATCGTCAGGCACCTCAAGTCAATTCTTCACCTACGATTGTTATTCAGCAAGTTGAGGCGGTTCAAGTGCCTGAGAAGACTTTCAAAGGAGATCGATTTGGCAAGGAGCATTTTGTGGCAAAAGGTGAAACGTTGTACTCCCTTTCTAAGACTTACGGAGTGTCGGTTGTCGACATGGCAAAATGGAACAATTTAGCCATTGACAATGGGCTGACGATTGGACAGAAGATTATCTTGTATTTGCCAAAAAAAGAGGAAAAGTTACATGAAACTTCTGAGGCCGATGTAAACCCAACCATCGATAAATCACTAGTTCACTTGGTTTCCCCAAGCGACACATTGTATGCCATTGCCAGGCAATACGGAGTGACAATCAAGGACTTAATGGATTGGAACGACAAAAAAGAACTAAGTGTGAAAGAAGGCGAAAAAATCAAGGTGCGAAGAAAGTAACCGTATTTATTTGTCGTTATTTCATAGAAACCTTACGAAAAGGGGATTCAAAGCAATAGGTCTCTAACAAAACTCCCAAAAAAGAATAATTTTGTACTCCAAGCAGCCAAAGGAGGCTTAAATTTTTGGCTGGATAAGTTGTTTAATGAATTAGAAAAAATGGTGTCAAATACTTCGAAGGTATTGGATTTGGTGATGTTGGTTGATGATAATGATACTGATAATTTTATCAGTAAACGGATCATTGAGATAACCAAATTTTCCAAACGCGTGGAAGTCAAGAGTTCCGGTAAGGGAGCTTTAGACTATTTGCGTGAATTTCAGAGTGATGCGGATAACCTTCCCAGTATTATTTTTCTGGATATTAACATGCCAATTGTAGACGGCTTTGTTTTTCTTTATGAGTTCGAAAAATTTGGAGAGCTAGTTCGCAATAAATGCAAAGTCATCATCCTTTCGAGTTCTGACAACAAGCGCGACATCGATAAAATTGTCAACAATGATTTCGTAATTAAATTCATTACCAAGCCCCTCACAGAAGTGGCCTTGGATGAGATTCGCCTGAGCAATATTTAGACGTTCAAAGCTGGTTTTGTAATTTTACCGCAAAACTAACGATGAAAATATGCTCACTTTAAGGACATTAGGTTATTACGCTTTTCTATCGATTGCATTAGCGTTCTGTTTCCAATACGCGGAAGCACAAGTTGTGAAAGTTGACACTTTAACCCATTGGAAAAAGGCTTTCAAAGCAGGTCTCAATCTCAATCAAGCCTCTTTTTCATCCAACTGGAAAGCGGGGGGAATAAATTCTATCGGCTTCAATGCCTATTTGAACTATAAGGCCAACTATAAAAACGGAGCCAACTCATGGGATAATGAGATTGACCTTTTGTATGGCATGGTGAATAATGCCGGACAAGGCACTCGCAAGACACTAGATCGCATTTTTTTAGATACTCGCTATGGGCGCTCTATCACCTCGAAATGGGACTTCTCCTTTTCTGCAAACTTGCAATCTCAATTTGCTGAAGGATTTTCCTACGCAAAAGACGCAGCAGGCGTTGAGCAAGCAACGTTGATCTCCGGGGCCTTTGCTCCCGCTTATATTACCGCTGCTCTGGGGTTTGAATATCACCCAACTGATTATTTCAAGTTGCGTCTTTCTCCCTTCTCACCGCGGGTGACCATTGTAAACGACAAACGACTTTTCACGACAACTAATCCAACACCCTATGGGGTGGCGCTTGGTGAGACCACCCGTTTTCAATGGCTGGCATTCCAAATGCTGGCAGAATTTAATAAAGACATTGCTCCCAATATAAATTTGAAGTGGCGCTATATTCTGTTTGCCGATTACGAAAAACTGGAGCTAAATAAAATTGACCATCGATTGGACTTGAATCTGACGGCAAAGGTGAATAAGTTTATCAATGTCAGTTTCGGTGGAATCGCAATGTATTTTTATGACCAGGACAAGGAAATTCAGATAAGTCAGGCGCTGTCATTGGGGGTTGCCTATACCTTCCAGAATTTCGAGGAGAAGAAATAATTTTTTTTTGAATTTAATTGAAACCCCACCCGCAAAAGTGGGGTTTCTTTTTTATTTTGCTGTATGGAGAGAGTCACCATCAGGCCGTCAGCGTTCGAAGATACAGCTGCTATGCGCGAAGTTGCTATTCGCTCTTATTACGATACGTTTGCAGACTCCAATACGCCCGAAAATATGGAGGCGTTTTTTACAGAATCATATAATTTGGCGAAACTGGAAGAGGAATACTACGAACCACTTTCAGTACTCTATCTGGCATGTGATGAAGAGAAAGTAGTTGGTTTTTTAAGGCTTCGTGTCAATGACGAGGTTAAGAGTGAGCTCGGAGAAAACACCATCGAACTTCAGCGCCTTTACATTGATACCGCTTATCACGGAAAACAGATTGGTAGACATTTGATGGAAAACGCGTTGATCTATGCAAGGGAAAATCGCTATGATTGGATTTGGTTGGGTGTTTGGGAGCGTAACTTCAACGCGCAGCATTTTTATGCTAAGTGGGGTTTTGAGAAATTTAGCGAACATGTTTTTCAAATGGGCGATGACCCACAAATTGATTGGCTTCTGAAAAAGAAATTATAACATTATCGTAAGCAACTTATGTCAAAAGAAAAATTCATTACCGCTATTACTTCTTCCTACACATTTCCGTCTGCTTCAATTTTCTTAGGTGCTGGGGTGTTCGAAGGTGAAATTGTGAAAGAGGCAAAGGTAAACCTATCATTGAAAATGATGAATCGCCATGGCCTTGTCTCAGGTGCTACAGGCTCTGGAAAAACGCGCACGCTTCAATTGATGGCCGAACAGCTTTCGTTAGCGGGTGTGCCAGTGTTCATGCCTGATATGAAGGGCGATGTTTCGGGAATGGCGAAAGAAGGTGCAGCCAATGAAAAGATCAATGAACGACTAAAATCAATTGGTCTTGAAGGCTATAAACCCACAGGATTTCCCATTGAACTTTATTCACTTAGTGGAAGAGTAGGAGCACAAATGCGTGCTACGGTTACTGAATTTGGCCCCGTGATGTTAGGTAAGGTCTTGGAGCTAAATGATATTCAGAGTGGTGTGTTGATGATTCTGTTCAAATATGCGGATGATAAAAAGCTTCCCATTGTTGATTTGAATGACTTGAAAAAGATTCTTAACTATTTGTCTGAAGGCGCGGGGGCGGCAGAAATCAAAGAAGCTTATGGAAAAATTTCATCATCAACGGCTGGCACCATCCTGCGAAAAATTGTGGCGATGGAACAACAGGGTGTAGCGCAATTGTTTGGTGAAAAATCTTTTGATATCGAGGACTTAGTGGAAAAGGTCGATGGGAGAGGAGTGATCAGTTTACTAAACGTATCTGATGTGCAAAGTCAGCCTGCGATTTTCTCTACGTTCATGCTTTCTTTGTTGGCCGAACTCTATCAAAAGCTACCGGAGGCTGGAGACTTAGATAAACCAAAGTTGGTGTTCTTCATTGATGAGGCGCATTTGCTTTTCAAGGATGCCCCTAAAGCATTCATGGATCAGATCGAGCAAGTCATTCGACTCATTCGTTCCAAAGGTGTGGGCATCTTTTTTTGTTCGCAGTTGGTACACGATATACCGCCAACTGTTTTATCACAATTAGGCAACAGGGTAAGTCATGTGATACGTGCATTTACCCCCAATGATGTGAAGGCGCTGAAGGAAACGGTAAAGACATTTCCTCAATCTGAATTTTACGATTTAGAGAAACAGTTTACTCAGCTGGGTACCGGCCAGGCTTTCGTAACAGTATTAAACGAGAAGGGTATTCCCACGGAAACGGTAACCGTGCATTTGGCTCCACCTGCTTCCTTGATGGGACCTTTGGCTGAAAGTGAGTACAAAGACCAATTAAATCAATCGGCAATTTTCAAAAAATACCAGGAGGTGATTGATCCCCAAAGCGCGTTTGAAATATTAACGGAAAAACTAAAGGCTCAGGAAGAAGAGCAGGCCGAGGCAAAGCAGCAAGCAGAAGAACAAAAGCCTGCACGCACGACAAAGACCGAAAAGAGTACGTTTGAGCAGGTAATCAATTCACCAATTACCAAACAAATTGGAAAAGAGGTCGTAAGAGGTGTCTTCGGGATGCTGTTTGGTACTACGCCAAGAAGGAGTACTACAAGGCGCAAATGGTAGTGAGCATGGCTGATAGCTCGCTAAATTAAGAAGGTCATTTCAGGCTTTTGGCTTATTTTTGCGGTTCTTAAAAATAAGACTTATTGAAATGGCCGATTACAGCAAAGAAGAAATCAAAAACATTGAGCAGAAGTGGCGTAATGAGTGGGAAAAGCGTGCCCTTTATAAAGTCACCAACGATACGTCAAAACCAAAGTATTACGTCCTGGACATGTTTCCCTACCCATCTGGGGCCGGCCTGCATGTCGGCCATCCACTTGGGTATATTGCTTCGGATATTGTAGCACGATTTAAACGGATCAAAGGTTTTAATGTGTTGCACCCGATGGGCTTCGATGCCTTTGGTTTGCCGGCAGAGCAATATGCACTGGAGCATGGCATTCACCCCGCCATTTCAACACAGGATAACATCAACAACTTCAAAAGACAGTTAGGGAAAATAGGATTTTGCTACGACTGGAGCCGTGAGGTGCAAACCTGCGATCCTTCTTATTACAAATGGACGCAATGGATTTTTTTGCAAATCTTCGATAGCTGGTTCAATCGTAAAAAGGAAAAGGCAGAACGCATTTCTGAACTAATTAAGATTTTTGAAAAAGAAGGAAGCGCACCTCACCCTATTCAAAATTCAAAATTTAGAATTAAGAGTTTCAGCGCAGCTGAATGGAAAGGTTTTGATGAAAAAACGCAACAAGAAATCTTGATGCAATACCGTTTGGCATATCTCGCTTATACGGATGTCAATTGGTGCGAAGCATTAGGCACTGTGCTTGCCAACGATGAGGTCATCAATGGTGTGAGTTACCGCGGAGGTTTTCCTGTCGTGAAAAAGCAAATGCGCCAATGGAGTTTGCGCATCACTGAATATGCCGATCGCTTGTTGAAAGGATTGGATGAAATCGATTTTAGCGAGTCGATGAAAGACATCCAGCGGAATTGGATTGGGAAGAGTGTTGGAGCAAGTATCAATTTTCACCTCACCCCCAGCCCCTCTCCGGAGGAGAGGGGGGGTGCTTCCGATGAAGTCTATGCGCAAGATTTTGTTTTTACAACCGATTCAAAAACGTGGGGCGCTCTAAAAGAAAATGCCCGCGAGAATAGGAGAGAACCAACAGAGGCAGAAGATAGATTTTGGCAAGCGGTTCGGAACAGTAATCTAGGGCAAAAATTTAGGAGGCAGCATGCCATTGCGAAATTTATTGTTGATTTTGTTTGTATTGAGAAAAAATTAGTCGTTGAGCTAGACGGCTCTATTCATCATTATCAAAAACGCGAAGACGAAGAAAGAACGAAAATTATTGAAACCGAGGGTTTTAGAGTAATCCGGTTTAGCAACGAGCAAGTCTTGAATTCGCTGTCGGAAGTTTTGGAAAAAATCAAATCGGAGCTCGCCTCCCCCTCTCCTGTGGAGAGGGGGCTGGGGGGTGAGGTTTTCTCCAAAAAGGACGCAGGGCAACGGGGTGAGGTCAACCCACGTAAAATCACGGTGTTTACCACCCGCCCCGATACTATTTTTGGAGTTGATTTCATGGTGATTGCACCAGAGCATGAACTGGTTAGGCAGATTACTTCTGATGCGCAGCGAGAAGATATAGAAAAATATCTCAAGTACGTAGAAAGTCGATCGGAAGTAGACCGAATGGCTGAAGTGAAGAAAATCACGGGAGCGTTTACAGGTGCGTTCGCATCCAATCCATTCAACGGAAAGCAAATTCCGATTTGGATCAGTGAATATGTATTGGCAGGATATGGCACAGGCGCGATTATGGCCGTGCCATGTGGTGACGAGCGCGATCATAAGTTTGCGGAGCACTTTAAGTTGCCTATTACCAATATCATCGGTTCGCACTACAATGGCGAAGAAGCGAACCCAACCAAAGAAGCGATTCTCGAAAATTCCGATTTCTTAAATGGTATGGTGATGCGTGATGCCATCGATGTGGCCATACAGAAGTTAGAAGAGAAGGGAATTGGCAAGCGACAAGTAAATTATAAGATGCGCGATGCAGGTTGGAGCCGCCAACGCTATTGGGGCGAGCCGTTCCCAGTCGTGTTTAAGGATGATATGCCCTATGCGATGAAGGAAAGCGAACTTCCATTGCAGTTACCGCCTTCTGATAACTTCAAGCCTTCAGGCAACGGAGAAGGGCCATTGGCCAACCTGACGGATTGGATCAACTTTAAGCCAAACGAGAAACGCGACAGCAACACCATGCCCACCCATGCAGGTGCAGCCTGGTATTTTTTGCGCTACATGGATCCACACAATAAAACAGCTTTCGCAGATCCCAACGCGCTCGACTATTGGAACCAAGTCGATGTGTACATTGGTGGGGCAGAGCATGCAGTAGCGCACTTGCTATATGCCCGCCTTTGGACAAAAGTGTTACACGACCTTGGTTATCTCAAATTTGATGAGCCGTTTAAGAAGTTGATTAATCAGGGAAAGATTACAGGGGATTCGAGGTTTGTTCATCGAATCAATGGAACGAGCCTGTTTATTACTGAGAATTTAAAATCAAAATTAGAGGAGTTAAAAGAGGGCACGCAGGAGTATAGTGATCTAATGAAAACGATCAACTCCAAAATTGGTAGAAATAAGTTTAACGACTTTGGCAAGTATTCAGTAACAGCGGATGTAGCAAACCATGAGTATAGATTTCCTTCAGGAAAAATTAGTGTTTCATCGATTCATGTCGATATCGGTATAGTAAATGGCTTACAGCTTGATACCGAAGCCTTCAAAAGATGGAAGCCGGATTTCGCGAATGCGGAGTTTATTTTTGAAGACGCTGAAGGTAATCCCACAACAGATCTAGCTAACGGAAAGTATATCTGTGGCTCGGCCATAGAAAAAATGTCGAAGTCATATTTCAACGTAGTCAACCCTGATCAGATTATTGACAACTACGGAGCCGACACCCTTCGCATGTACGAAATGTTCTTGGGGCCGTTGGAGGCTTCTAAACCATGGAGCACACAGGGTATTGATGGGGTATTTAAGTTCTTGCGCAAGGTTTGGAATTTGATCCATGACCAATCAGGCAATTTAAAAGTCAGTGATACAGAGCCTACGCGTGAGGAATTGAAAGTACTGCATAAAACCATCAAGAAAGTAGAGCAGGATATTGAGAATTTTTCTTTCAATACTTCGGTGAGTGAGTTCATGATTTGTGTGAATGAATTAGGTTCTTTAAAATGTAATAAGCGGGCCATCGTTGAGCCTTTGGTAATTGCTCTTTCTCCCTTTGCTCCGCACATTGCAGAAGAACTTTGGGAAAAGTTGGGACATAGTGAAAGTATTTTGACGGCAACTTATCCAAAGTACGATGACCAGTATTTAGTGGAGAGTACATTTAGCTATCCGATTTCCATCAATGGAAAAGTGCGCGCTCAAATGGAGTTCGCTTTAGATATGCCTAAAGAAGACATTGAGAAAATTGTATTGGCTTCAGAAATTGTGCAAAAGTGGACGGAAGGCAAACCACCTAAGAAGATGATTGTGGTGCCTGGGAGGATTGTAAACGTGGTGTTGTAATTTTTATGAAGCTGTCAGACTGAGCCTGCCTACCGGACAGGCAGGCTTGTAGAAGTCGGTTATTCTTCAGAAAGGTTTCGATAAGCTCTGAGGTGGTCTAGTTTAGGAGGACACTTTTTTTGTCAGATTTCCAAACAGATATTATTCAAAACGGAGGATGGTGGAACCCATCCCCTCGCATTGAATCGGTCTGTATTGGGGGGTGCTCGCAAGGTAGGCTTTTTGGTGATATTGTTTTTCGAATTCCATGGGCGTTAGATAGTCATTTGAATTCTTGATAAAGTTGGTAGTAGGGACTTTGAGGAGGAATAGAAGCTCGAAGACAGTTAGTATCGATAACAATTCCCCACATCAAGATTTTTCGCTGAGCATCTTTTGAAAATCACTCTCGTAATAACCCTTTTCCTTGACAACGTTTTCAATTTCAGATTTTAATTGGCCATCGAAATAGTCCATCATAATCTTTCTTATTTCTAGCGTTTGATTCTCGTTGATATTTTGCCCAAAGTCTTAACAAACTCAATTGAAGAGAGTTGAGTTTTTTTGATTTTGGTGCTAAAGATGGACTTGACATATTTGATTCATTCCTACCAACAAAGATATTGTTTTTTTAGAGATAATCCACGAGAGAAACTTTCGAAAACAATTTCCTTATTCGCTGTATTAAATCCTCGCCTGATAAGTATACAACTGAAAGTATCGTCCTTTCTTTTCAATCAGTTCTTCGTGCTTACCGCGTTCCTGAATTTGACCTTCTTCAACTACCAAAATTTGATCGGCCTGGCGAATAGTACTCAGTCGATGCGCAATGACAAATGTAGTTCTACCCTGCATCAATGTTTTTAGGCTGTCTTGAATGAAGCTTTCGCTTTCTGTGTCTAGATTAGATGTGGCCTCATCTAAAATTAAGATTCTTGGATTCGCCAAGATCGCTCGTGCAATGGCTATTCGTTGGCGTTGACCTCCTGATAGTTTTACGCCTCTTTCGCCAATGACCGTTCCCAGCCCTTTTTCAAACCTATCGGTAAACTCATGCACAAACGCAGCTCGTACGGCTTTTTGAAGTTCCTCTTCAGATGCATTGGGTCGAGGGAAAAGAATGTTTTCACGGATAGTCCCCTCAAACAAAAAATCGTCTTGTAGCACCACGCCCAATTGACTTCGATAGCTATTCAACGACACCTTTTCCAAATCAACTCCATCAATTGTAATAGAACCACTTTCTGGATTTAAAAAGGTGGCAGCCAATCCTGCAATAGTTGTCTTGCCTGATCCGGAAGTGCCAACAAGTGCTGTAACAGATCCTGCTGGAGAAGAAAAACTAATATTTTTTAGAACAGACTTGCCCTCTTCGTAGGCGAACGAAACGTCTTTAAATTCAATATTGCCATTGATTTCGTTCAGCCTGATCGTCCTTAAAGTGCCGTCATCTTCGATGGGCGTGTTCATTAACTCTTCAGTGCGATCAAGTCCTGCGAAGGCTTCGGTTAACTGACTGCCAATATTGCTCATCTGTACAATAGGTGCAATCATGAAAACCATGAACATGGTGAATTGAAGAAAATCACCAGCCGTTAAATTGAAATAACCGCTTAAGCCCATAATTCCTACGCTGGCCAGGCCAACTAAAAATGTCCCTGAACTTGTCACGAAACTAGTGGAGGTAAGGCTCTTCTTTACGTTTAGAAAAAGTTGTTCGACTCCTTTTTCAAACACTTTAATTTCTTGCTGTTCAGCATTAAATCCTTTGATCACCCGAACTCCGTTCAATGTTTCGGTTAGTCGGCCTGTTACCTCTGCCGTTATTTTTCCACGTTCCCGAAAAACGGGCCTGATTATCGAGAAGGCTTTCAATGTAATTATTCCGAAAATCGACATCGGTAACAAAATGAACAATGTCATTAATGGATTGATATTGATCAAAAAGATAACAGAGATAATGGCTGTCAAAACACCCCCAACCAACTGAACTAACCCTGTACCGACAAGGTTTCTCACGCCTTCCACATCGTTCATTACTCTCGATACTAAAGCGCCTGACTTTTGATTGTCGAAAAAACGGGTGGGCAGACGCAACAAGTGTTTCTGCACATTTGATCGGAGGATGGAGATAAGCCGTTGCGCCTCTACACTCAATATTTTTGTCAGCAAGAAAGAGGTAACCGCTTGTATTAGAATGGCCACCGTCACCCAAATCAAAAGGTCAGGAAGTTTGTCCAAATCTCTACGAACGAGAATGTCATCCATAAAAGGCTTGGTTGCCCAAGGCGGCACAAGGCCAGCAGCCCGACTTATGATGATCAACAGCAATCCGACAAAGAGTATATTTTTTCTTGGCCAGATAATGGTCTTAAAAACATGGCCAATGGTTACTTTCGATTTAGGTTTTACTACAGACATGGGGGATAAAATCAGGTTCAAATAACTTCAAAGACGTAATGTAAGTTCCTTTAGTGTAAAACAACCCTTTCTTTGTGATTTGAATTATTATATTAACGTCTTCGTAAAAGTACACTAAAATGAAAAAACTGCTTTTTTTACTTCTCATTTCCTCTTCGCTGTCAGCCCAGAAATTTACGTCAGACGAAATCAGTCGATGGAAAAAGCAAGCCGCGGGGATTGAAATTATTCGGGATAATTGGGGCATTGCGCACGTGTATGGTAAAACAGACGCAGATGCTGTCTTTGGAATGTTATATGCTCAATGTGAGGATGATTTCGAAAGAGTCGAGTTGAACTACATCAATGCCTTGGGTCAATTAGCTGAAGTGGAGGGCGAAGGCAAATTGTACAATGACCTTAGGACAAGATTGTTTCAGGATAGCACCTTTGCCATTTCCATTTTCAACAGCAGTCAGGGGGAGATGAAAAAGCTGATGGTTGCATTTGCTGATGGGTTGAATTATTTTTTATACACACATCCCGAAAGGAAACCGAAATTGATCAAGCGTTTTCAGCCGTGGATGCCTTTGTTGTTCAGTGAAGGCAGTATTGGCGGTGATATTGAAGCTGTCTCGCTAACCAAATTGAAGGAGTTTTATGGTGGAGGAAAAGATGCTACTAAAATTGAACAAAATAATTTAGATGATGGGTTGGAGCCCGAGCCCAAAGGATCGAATGGGTTTGCGATTGGTCCTACTCGTTCTGCCAATGGCAATTCCTTGCTTATGATCAACCCTCATACGTCTTTCTACTTCCGTCCAGAAATACAAATGACAAGCGGGGAGGGGTGGAGTGCTTATGGCGCTGTCACATGGGGGCAATTTTTTATTTATCAAGGTTTTAACGAGCACTGTGGATGGATGCATTCTACAAGCGCAGCAGATGCCATTGATGAATATAAGGAGACGATTGTAAAAAAAGGCGACTCTCTATTTTATAAATATGGGAATTCAACAAAGTCAATTCGTAAAAAGAAAATTGTGCTTTCGTATAAAACAGATAAGGGAATGATGAAGAGAGCTTTTACTGCCTACTACACGCATCATGGACCAGTCATTGCTAAAATAGGCGAACAGTGGATTAGCATTAAGATGATGCAGGAGCCTTTGTTGGCACTCACTCAATCTTATTTGCGAACAAAAGCATCAGCATTGACCGATTTCCAAAAAGTGATGGAGTTGAAAACGAACACGTCTAACAACACTACGTATGCGGATGATCAAGGTAACATCGCTTATTGGCACGGTAACTTTATGCCCAAGAGAAATACTGCCTATAACTATAACCTGCCGGTAGATGGCAGCGATCCGGAGACTGATTGGAAAGGTTTACACAATCCCAATGAGACTGTACAATTGGTAAATCCCGTCAGTGGATGGATTCAAAATTGCAACTCCACGCCTTTCACCTCAGCAGGAGCAAGCAGCCCTGATAAAACGAAGTACCCCACATATATGGCGCCTGATTTTGAAAACGCAAGAGGTATTCATGCAGTTCAGGTATTGAGCCGTGAGACTTCTTTCACAATAGACAAGTTGATTCTGGCAGCGTATGATCCTTACTTGCCAGGCTTTGAAAAAATAGTTCCTTCGATTGTGGAATCGTACGCCACAATTTCAAAAACAGATGAAGCCATCCGAAAAAAATTGGCCGAGCCTATTTCAATGCTTCGTGAATGGGACATGAAGTTTTCGATTTCCTCTGTACCGATGACATTGGCCGTTTATTGGGGACAAGAACTTAGGATTCAATTAGCGGATCAAATACCTTCCGGAATCGGCCAGTTGGATATAATCGATTACCTTGTCAAAGCATCTCCCGAAGTAAAAATGAAAGCACTCGCCAAAGTGGTCGATGAGTTCGCTCGTGATTTTGGAAAATGGCAGGTAGCTTGGGGTGATGTGAATCGTTTCCAGCGCCTCACGGGAAAAATCAATGAGACTTTCGATGATAACCAACCAAGTTTGCCCGTTGCATTTGCATCTTCTTTTTGGGGTTCATTAGCAGCCTTTGGTAGCAAGAAGTATCCAGGTACAAAAAAAATGTATGGCTATGTAGGGAATAGCTTTGTCGCAGCGGTAGAGTTTGGAAAGAAATTGAAAGCTAAATCAGTATTGGCTGGTGGGGTTAGTAATAATCCACTATCGCCTCACTTTAGAGATCAAGCCGGAATTTATTGCGAACCTCGCTTTAAAGACGTTTTATTTTATAAAGAAGATGTGCTCAAAAATGCCGAGCGCAGCTATCATCCCGGGGAATAGCAAAAAACAAATCAGCCCTTTGTTCGAAGGGCTGATTGGTGGTAGGAAATCAATATTTAGGGTTTTCTTTTCTTGCTTTCTTTTCAGCCCTTTTTTCAGCCTCTGTTTTTTTAGGCTCTTTTTTGGTTTCCTTTTTTTTGTCTTGTCCTTTTGACATAATTGTGACGTTTAGTTGATCAAAGTAAATATAAACCAGACAAAAGATCAAGTTCTTGAGGCAAATGAATTCATTACTTTTTCTTACTTTTCAAGTAAGATGAGGGTAGTTAAACTGGGCCTATTGCTAATGACAATTGCCTGTTCTCCTTTCAAAAGAGAAAAGGCTTCAGAGCCTTGGGATACTACTGGTCGTTGGATGATTTACCCGCCTATGTCTGCGTCAGTGTATACGATTTCAAATACCAATGGACTCAAACTATCTATGACCGCACTAGGAGGGAAGATAATGTCTCTCTATGTTCCCGATAAAAATGGAGTGTTGGGTGATATTGTCTTGGGCTACGATAGTGCTGATCAGTACTTGACAGGGAATCCTTTTTTTGGAGCGATGATTGGTCGCTATGGCAATCGCATTTCCAAAGGCAGGTTTTCGCTCGGGGGCAAAAACTATCAGTTGCGAATAAACAATGGAATGAATTCGTTGCATGGTGGTAAGGTTGGTTTCCATAACGTGATGTGGAGGGTAGAACCTGTTACTGTTAATGGAAATCAAGGACTTGAACTCTATTATCTAAGCAAAGACATGGAGGAAGGTTTCCCTGGGAATCTTAAAGTAAAAGTGACGTATTCACTAACTGATCAGAACGAGTTGGTAATCGACTATGAAGCAACAACAGATGAGACCACCGTTGTTAATTTGACCCATCATTCTTTCTTTAACCTGGCAGGTGCTGGCAATGGAGATGTTCTTGATCATTTGATCGAAATCAATGCAGAACAATTTTGTGCTATAGATAGCTCATTGATTCCTACGGGTGAATTAAAAAAAGTCGATGATACAGCCTTTGATTTTAGAAAGGCGGCAAAGATCGGTGAACGCATTAATGATACGGATGAGCAGCTTCAATTGGGGAGAGGCTACGATCATAACTGGGTGCTTGCCAAGAAAGGAAATGAACTTTCATTTGCAGCCCGGGTAACCGAGCCAAAAAGTGGAAGAGTGATGGAAGTGTGGACGACTGAGCCGGGGTTGCAGTTTTATTCAGGCAATTTTTTGGATGGAACAGATATTGGAAAGGGTGGTGTACGGTATGGCTTTCGATCAGCCCTTTGTTTGGAGGCGCAGCACTTTCCCGATTCGCCTAATCATCAAGGATTTCCGACCACTGTATTGAAGCCCGGAGAGACGTACAGGCAAAAAACAATTTATAAGTTTCCGGTTTAGTCGTTAGCAGGAGAAAGACAATGTTCGAGGATTGGCCAGCCAAAATGCCAACGCTAAGTATCTTGATAACGTCCAAAAGCAGACGTGTGCGTAACTCTCTACTTCTGTAAATCAGGTCGATATTCTAGTGGAAGAATGTTTGAATACTTTTCATGCCATGAGCGATATCCTTCTAAGAAAAGGCTGCGGACATCTTCATAGTACCCGTTTGAATAAATCGTCAATGTATCATTCAGCAAATGAAACGTACTTTTTTGTTTCTCGGTGTATTTCCTACGGATCACATTCAAATACTCAATTTCTTCGCGGCTGTCGAAGACGACCTCGTATTTTCCTTTGATATTTTCGAGGGTCTCTGTGTTCGATCTGCCAAACTCACCTCCACTATAAATCTTTTCTGCAACGCTATCAATTTCTTTAGGTAGTCTCCATAGTTTCATATAGTAAGAAAGGCTATCCTCTCGATCGATAGAAAACACAATCTGGTTGTTCTTGAATTGGTTACGCATCGGCTTCATTTTTTCGTTCAACCATTTATCCGTTGGGCGCTTGGGGTTCGGCTTCGTAAAAATCCGTTTTACGACAAATCCGCTTTCGTTCAATGAAGAATCTCGCAGCGCGCGCATGAAGTGAGTTATCGATCCACGGTACGCTTTTTCTCTTTCTTGTTTCCAAACTCGCGCTTGACGCTCGTTACTTGGAAGTAGTTCTTCGAAGCGCGGCACCCCAAAAATGTAAACCATATCGCTTTTGAAGTTGACCTCGAATTGATATAAATAGTAGTAGATCTTGTATCCCAATGCCTTGTTTTCTATTTCGATGGGTTTTTTTGCGTGAGCTACCAAAGTGGCATCCCTAGGGTCAAAGAAAAGATGAATGTCTCTTGGGTTTAGAATTCGACACTTTTTTGAGTTATGTGTTTCTCCTAGGAAACGCTTTTTAAAATCGTTGTAGTTTCGCGCCCAATTAAGTGTGTCTTCGCGCACTAAAATAGGTTGAAGTTCTTTGGCTTCTTGTTCAAGTTCTATTATAAGATGAACCTCTTTTTTAAAGCCATTTTTCTTTTCCGAGAAATCAATGGCTAGTGAAAAGGGTTTGTAGCCAACATAAGAAGCAATTAGGTCGTATTTGCCGGTTGCGATTCCTTGGATTAGAAAAGCGCCATCAGCCAAACTACTGGTGCCGGTTGTGGTGTTGGCAAGAAATACATTTACAAAAGGTAGTGGCTCTTTGGTACTAGCATCAATTATTTTTCCTCGAATTGATTTGTTCTCTGTTTGTGCAATGCCTGAATGTGAATACAAGCACAATAGTAGAACAGCGAGCAATCGAAACATATTTTGGATGAAGTAAGTCCAAATTTAGATTTTTTGTTATCAAATAAACTGATCTCTGTGCCTTTAAAATGTGCACAATCAAATCATACGCCCAATCCGATGATGTTAATAAACCCAGATTTTGCAGTTGGCTGCAAAATCTGCCCGGGGGGTGAAGAATACAGACGGTACCGTCAGTATTTTCAGGGTTAACCTTGACCAAAGCGCCATGCATTTTGCGTCAACCGCAGGCAAATTTTGCTACTGCAAAATTCGGGATAAATGTTATTGTAGTTGACTTGAAACTTGTCACAGGCGTACTCATCAGCAACCCACTAAATATAAGGATATTTGCAGCAAGCCCGATGGCTAAGCCACCAATATTGATAAAGGAGTAGGCTTGGTTTTTAAGAAGGCTTCGAAATGCGATTTTGATGTAGTTGCGGAGCATGGTTTTGAATTGGGTACGCAATCCGTATTCCCAAATCAATGCCAATGATTTTTGCCGTCAAATTAGATGAAAATGGCCTTTTTCAGAATATATAGAGATCAATTCCGAACGGATGCGTCCGTAATCGGTCAGTTGATATGACCGTGATACTTGAGCTCTTTCTCTCGCTCTAACTCTTCTTTTTCGCGCTTGATTCGCACTTTCGCAGCAGGACCAACCATGATGGGAACGGTCTCTACTTCAACATTGGCTAATTCAAGGCCGTACATTTCTTCCGTTGACAGGCTATGTTTTTTGATAAATCGATAGCCTTGAATGATCACATTATCGAACGAGGATATTTCGCTGTCTACCGATGCAAGCGAGTGCAACATCACAAATTTAAAATCGGCAGGCATGCTGTGTTTTCGCAGCGAATCGTAGTGACTCACCAAGTCGATCTCCGCATTTTCAGCCATATCGTGCAGAATTTTTGCAAACAACAAATTCACTCTGTGATCTGCTTTGAAACCAAGTTTGATGCGAACAAAAAAGCATTTTTTCGGAACGATCGTATCAACGGAATACTTTGAAGAGTAAGGACTGTCTACTGTGTCCACATGTACAAACCAATATACATCTGCTTTCTTTGGCCGTTTTTTAAAGATGGAGTAAATGATATTAGAGTCAATGTATCGCTTACTATCTGCAACTGCCATATACACCAGATTGGTAGCTTCTCTTGGAATCGATGCATCGGCCTGAAGATCCTGTATCATGGGCACATAGTGTTTCAAGTCAACAAACTCAGTGTGCCGGTCTCTCAGTTCCCGAGCTCGCAGCAGGATGAACATCATCAAGAAGAAAATTAACGCGATTGAAAACGAGAACCAGCCACCGTGAGAAAACTTACTCAAGTTAGAAATCAAGAAAGCAATCTCAACCGTAAAAAATACGATAGCCAACACCGTAGATCGGATGGTGGACTTTTTTACGGTTGAAAAATAGTAAACTAACAACGAGGTGGTCATCAACATGTCGAACGTGATGGCCAAGCCGTAGGCTGACTGCATTCTGTCAGAAGCTTTAAAATACAGCACTACCAAAATGCAGCCAAACATCAAAATCCAGTTGATGGCAGGGATATAGATTTGCCCCTTCATCTGACTGGGATACCGAACTCGTGTGGCTGGCCAAAGCTTTAATTTCATCGCTTCGTTGACTAGCGTAAAAGTACCCGAAATCAATGCTTGGCTGGCGATTACAGTTGCCATAGTGGCAACGATCACTCCAAAAATCAACAACCAACCGGGCATCATGGAAAAGAATGGGATAGTTTCGCCTAGTGGTTTCCCTTCGAATGAAGATAATAGCCAAGCGCCTTGTCCGAAATAACTAAGTAACAAACAGACTTTTACAAATCCCCACCCTAATCGAATATTTGATTTTCCGCAGTGTCCAAGATCTGAGTACATCGCTTCAGCCCCGGTAGTACACAAAAAAATGGCCCCCAGAATCCAGAATCCTCCTGGGTATTTTATCAACAAGTCGGCACCGTAACTTGGGTTGATCGCCTTTAATACGCCAAAATTGAATGACAAGTGATATGCGCCTATTGCTCCAATAAAAACAAACCAAACCAGCATCACGGGGCCAAACGTTTTTCCGACCACACTGCTTCCAAATTGTTGGAAGACGAAAAGCGCTACCAAAATGATGATGACGATGGTGATGATCGTTTGATCAGTAATCGAGGGCATCAGTGTTTTTATTCCCTCCACGGCCGATGTCACACTCATTGCGGGAGTCATGAAACCATCGGCTATCAAAGTACAACAACCAATGATGGCAGGGAATATTACCCACCCTGCTCTGTACTTTCGTACCAGTGCGTACAAAGCAAAAATTCCACCTTCCCCTTTATTATCAGCACTAAGTGCCAGATAAACATACTTTATAGTTGTGATAATAGTGAGCGTCCAAAAAACTAACGAAAGCCCCCCTAGAATGAGCTCTTCCGAAACGGCATGATGGCCAACAATAAAGCGAAGGGTATAAATCGGAGATGTTCCAATGTCTCCATAAATAATACCCATGGCAACCAAAACGCCAGCAGCAGACAGGGTATGTTTTCGTGAGTGAGAGTCCATAGTGTTATTCGCCCAAAAGTGGCGAAGTGTTTACGCTGCTTTTGCTTCTTCGGAGTTAAATTTTTCTTCCCCTCTTCCAATGATCAGTCGATTACTCCGATCAAAAGAAAAGTAATTCCACATCCAACTAAAAAAAGTAAATACTCTATTTTTCCATCCAACAATCGACATCAAGTGAACAAACATCCATACATACCAGGCAAAAATTCCTTGGAAGCGGATTCCTTTCATGTCAACAACTGCTTTGTGTCTTCCTACCGTTGCCATCGATCCTTTGTCGAAATAGTGAAACGGCTTTAAGGGTTTATTTTTTAGTAAGCTTTTAATATTTTTTGCGACCAATCTGCCCTGTTGTTGCGCGGGCGGTGCCATTTGCGGATGTCCCTTTGGGAAATATTTGTCGCTCTCCATGAGCGCTACATCGCCAATAGCGAAAATATTGTCGTAGCCCTTCACTCGATTGAACTCATCCACTAATAATCTGTTTCCTCTCGTAATCAATTCGCCATTTAAGCCACCGATTGGATTGCCCTTTACTCCCGCTGCCCAAATCAATGATCTTGAAATCAGTTTTTCACCCGTATTCAAAACAACTTCTACTCCGTCATATGATTTTACAGCTGCACCCAAATGCACCTTTACCCCCATTTCAGTAAGAAAGTCAAGTGCTTTGGCACCTGCTTGCTCAGACATTCCATTCAACAAACGAGGAGAGGCTTCTACCAGATGGACATCCATCTCGCGCATATCCAATTCCTTGTAGTCTTTTGGGAAAACATTTTTCTTCAATTCGCTCAATGCACCACAAAGTTCAACACCAGTCGGGCCACCACCCACTACTACAAAGTCCATTAGTGAGTTCATCACTTCTCGATCTTCGGTCAGTAGCGCATATTCCATCTGCCGAATAATTTTATTACGCAGTTTGGTCGCGTCTACAATATTCTTCATGGAAATGGCATTTTTTTGCACTTCTTCCATACCATAAAAATTGGTTACAGCACCCGAGGCAATGACCAAATAATCGTACTTAACCCCTCCAATTGAAGTCTCGATGTAGTTTTCTTCCGGTTTAATGTTCTTTACCTCTGCCAGCCTAAAGTAAAAGTCTTGATAGTTGCCGAACAACTTACGAAAGGGAGCCACAATTGAGTTGGTTTCAAGCCCGGATGTGGCCACTTGATACAGGAGCGGTTGAAACGTATGATGATTGTTTTTGTCAAATAAGACAGTTTGAAGTTTAGCTCCCCGAAGCTTCTTGATCACTTCCAGTCCTCCAAATCCTCCTCCGATTACTATTACTCGAGGTTTGCCCAGGTCTTCAATACGCGTGCGCGTGGTTATTAATTTGGGCATTTAACGGATAATCTTTGCCTTTTGCGCCCGCAATTTACGCGTTGTCGATGGATTTAAGGCTATTTGAAAAAATATTTTGTTCTTGCACTAAACAGTACAACAAGGGTGTAATTTTGCGTTCTAAACTAACAACTGTATGCTAAAAAGATTATTATTCGTGGCCACAATCGGTATTACCATGGCAAGCTGTGGAGGAAACTCAGAGAAGCTCCAATCACAAGTTGATTCGCTAAGAACGGAACTTCAGACCAGTCAACAATTTGCAACGACCCTTCAAGAGGTTGGTGTGTTGATGGACTCTATTGACGCGAATCGTCAATTGCTCCGTGTAAATATGGTAGAAGGAACTACCTATGACAATTACAAAAGCAGAATGAAGGACATCAACAATTATGTGAAGGATACTCAAAATAAAATCTCTGACCTTGAGAAATCATTAAAAAAGTCGAAAGGAAATGCGAATGCGTTTGCAGCAACTATCAAAAAGCTAAAAGCTGATTTGGAAGAACGCAATAAAGAGATTGCTGCTTTGAATGAGCAAGTCGATCTGCTGAAAAACGAAAATCAAAATTTAATTACCACTGTTGGGTTGCAGGAAGCTGAGCTTACAGACAAGGAGTCTCAAATTGTTGCGAAGCAGCAGGAGTTAGCACTCATTGAGGCTCGCATTCAGGAAATGATGGTTCAAAGCAAAATGAGCGAAGCGGATTCTTACTTTGCCAGAGGCCAGGCTATTGAAGAGGCGGCCAATCGCACCAAGCTAGCACCTCGCAAGAAGAAAGATACTTACAAGGAAGCTATTGAGTTATACAAAAAAGCACTGTCTCTAGGGAAGCAAGAAGCCCAAGCGAAGATTGCTGCTCTGGAGAAGAAGATTTAGTACTCTCCTGCTATAAATAAAAGAGAGGCGCCTCGTAACGGTGCCTCTCTTTTTTTGTTTAATACAATCTAACAACTTTACACAGCTCCATTATCCATTCCAATCAAATACACCGTGTACACAATGTAACCGCCTAATAGGAGTGCAGCTTCCCAACGATCTAGTTTTCGTGTGTTCAGCGTGAACATAAAAATCATCAGCAATACGGTAGACCCCATCAGTACATACAAATCGAAGTTCATTGCGGGATTGTAAGCCATTGGATTGACAACACCAGTAATGCCAAGAATAAAAAATATGTTGAAAATATTCGAGCCTACCACATTGCCAATTGCGATATCAGTATTCTTTCGATAGGCAGCAACGCAAGAAGTGGCGAGCTCAGGTAATGATGTGCCGGCTGCCAGAATGGTTAACCCAATCAACTTTTCAGATAAACCATACGCTCGGGCGATTTCCAAAGCATTATTCACAACTAATTGTCCCCCGCCAATTAACATACCAAGACCCAAAATCACCATGCCTATCGATAGTGGCATACTAAAAATTTTGATGGGCTCGCCTTCTTCCAAATCGGTTGTGTGGCTCATTGTTCTATAGATGTAGAAAATAAAACCAGCAAAAAATGCCAAGAGGATAATGCTATCTATTCTGCTTAAGCTACCAGCACCTTCTCCACCCCATATAGAATCATTGACAAGAAGAAATAGAACCCCTGCTGCCAACAGCGAAAGGGGTACTTCATACTTCACGGTGTTGCGCTGCACGACCAACGGGTAAATCAATCCAGCGATACCTAAGATAAACAACAAGTTGAAATTGTTGCTCCCAATGACATTGCCAAATGAAGCATCGTTCTTTCCATTTAGGGCGGAAAGGAGGCTGACAATCAATTCTGGCATGGACGTCCCAAAGGCTACTACTGTAAGGCCGATGGCTAAATTTGAGATGCCGTACTTTTTGGCAGCGGATGAAGCACCATTTACTAGAAAATCGGCTCCTTTTATCAATATTCCAAATCCAAGGAGAAGAAGTAAAATAGGGATCAACATAGGGGTAGGGTTTAGGTAGTGTAAATTAAAACCATTTTTTGAATTTAAAATAGCGAATCATACCAATAACTATTAGAAGCATGAATCCCATCACAATAGGGTAGCCGTAGGGTGAATCTAATTCTGGCATATTCCAGACTGATTTGTCGGTGTGAAAATTCATTCCATACACACCAACAATAAAAGTCAACGGCATAAAAATGGTGGATATAACCGTCAGTACCTTCATTACTTCGTTCATGCGGCTATTGAGTGTGTTGATGTAGATATCCATCAAGCCCGAAGTAAGATCTTTGTAGGTATCCAGCGAATCGATCAGGTGAACGACATGGTCATACACATCGGCATAGTAGCGAAGGTTGACAGGGTCAATAAATCCACTTTCATCTTTCAATATTTTGCTCATTGCATCACGCAGCGGATACAGTGCCTTGCGTAAAAAGATTAACTCTTTCTTGAGCTGTTGAATGTTCTTAAACTGTATTTCTGACGAATTCTTGTAAATCTCATCTTCAATGGTCTCGATCTGTTGGCCAATGGCGTCCAGTACACTGTAGTAATTATCGACAATAATGTCGACCACACGGTACAATAAATAGTCAGCTTTCTTTTTTCGCACCCTTCCCTGATCGAGGCGAATTCTATCCCTTAATAGTCCAAATAGGTCTCCTTCTTTCTCTTGAAATGATAGTAAGTAATCTTTACCCAGCACAAAACTTATTTGCTCGTAGTCGATTTTACCTTCGTCAATTCGATAAAGCATCTTTAACGTCAAAAATAAAAAGTCATCATATTCTTCAGCTTTCGGTTGATGGTCACTGGTGATGTCTTCTACCAGCAAGCTATGAAGGCAGAAGTGATCGGCCAGTTTTTGAACGATTGACTTTTCATGAAGTCCATCCAGATTGATCCAATTGACGTGATTTAGTTTGATGTGCGCGATGAGTTCTGTAATGGGCAAATCTTGGTACATGTTGTACTCTTTCTCATCGTACTGGATGAGCTCAAGAATTACCTTACTGTCGCTGGGGCGAGGATCATTGGTATGGGAAATGAGTTTCTTTTTTCTGGCCATACGCTATAAATTTTTCATCACCAGCAGGTGATGAAGGTTGGCCATGGTAATGCCAGCCGCGTCAAAGCGTTCTTTGATCGACTTATTTAGATCGCATTTTAAGTCAAACCCATCGGTTGGGTCTTTGGCCCAAACCGAGGCTCTTAAATGGATGCCAGAGTCGAGGAAGGTCATAACTCGCACCATAACCGGGTGTTCGCCACGTGCCTTTTCAGTATCCGTTCGGTTGTCAATATAGTAACGGTGTCGCCCGGCTTCCTCTTGAATAATCTTGATCGCTTGGTCAATATTCGAAGAAAGCGAAATGGCAACTTCCACAAACATGCAGGTTTTTTCGTCAGTTATGGTGGAGTTAATAATGGTTTCATTGCTAATCACACTATTGGGAATGATCACCCGTCTGTTTTCGAAGTCTTTGATGGTGGTGTGCCTCAAATTAATATCTTCTACATCGCCCGTGTAGAGTTGCCCAATTCTAACGCGGTCACCTACGCTGAAAGGCTTAAAGATCACCAGAAAAAATCCACTTATGATGTTTGAGAAGGCAGCTTGCGAGGCGAAGCCAACAATTGCAGCCAAAACGCCAGCACCTGTTAGCAACGTTGTGCCTACCGTGTGTAGGGCAGGGATGGATCTGAAAATTACCACCAACGCTACGAAGAAGAGGATAAAGTCAACGGCATTTTTGAAAAAATTGTAGCGGGTAGGATCAACCTTCAGCTTGCGAGCGGCAGCCCTAAAAAAGCGTCCTACCAGAAACCGTAAAATTCGGGAAACAACAAATGTCACAATGATCACCGACACGATGAATATGACCTGTTCCCAATATTTATTAATATACAACATTGCCTCGAAAATAGTGAATTGTCTATTGCTTACCACCCACCTTAGATTTATTTTATTGATCGCATTTTAAAACCATGGTCGTCTACTATCTACTTTTCTGTAATATTGTGCTAATGTCGTTGGACCTCGATCACATTAAGGCACCGGTTGCCGTTGAAATGGAAGAATTCGAACATAAGTTTCGGGCTTCTATGAAAACGAACGTTTTGTTGCTGGACAAAATCATGACTTATATTGTCAAGCGAAAAGGGAAGCAAATGCGTCCGCTTTTTGTCTTTTTGAGTGCGGGTTCTTGCGGGACAATTAATGAATCATCTTATCGTGCCGCTTCGCTCATTGAACTGGTTCATACGGCAAGTTTGGTTCATGATGATGTGGTTGATAACTCGAATTATAGAAGAGGTTTTTTTTCAGTCAATGCGCTTTGGAAGAATAAGATCGCTGTGTTGGTGGGAGATTTTCTTTTGACGAGAGGCCTATTCCTCGCTTTGGAACATAAAGACTATGATCTTTTAGGGATATGTACTGAGGCGGTTAAGGAGATGAGCGAAGGGGAGCTAATGCAAATGGAGAGAGCCAGACGGCTGGATATTTCGGAGGAAGTTTACTTCGATATTATTAGAAAAAAAACAGCTTCGTTAATAGCATCGTGCTGTGCAATAGGAGCGAGCTCAGTAAATTCTACCCCTGAAATGGTGGGGAAAATGAAATTTTTTGGTGAAAAAGTGGGTATGGCTTTTCAAATAAAAGACGATCTCTTTGACTACGGGGAGGATGAAATCGGTAAACCACTAGGCATCGACATCAAAGAAAAAAAAATGACACTTCCGCTCATTTATGCTCTGTCAAAATCAGGCTGGCTCGAAAAGCGCAAAATGATTTCGATTGTAAAAAATGAAAGCGAGAAGCCCAAGAAAGTCAAAGAAGTGATCGAATTTGTAAAGAAGTCGGGAGGAATCGAGTATGCAAAAGAAGCGATGAACAGGTACTATGCGGAGGCCTTGGATTTGTTGAAAGAGTTACCCGATTCTACTTATCGCAATTCGTTAAGTGAATTAGTTAAGTTCACCATTGAACGGAAAAACTAGTTTGCCAGCTTTACTTTTCCGCGCCCTGCTTCCTGCACAGCGTAGTCTTTTACACTTGTAAATATCGCTTCTTCCAAATGCTGAGCAGCAGGCCCGGTTGTGGTAGGAGTAAAGGTTCCCTCGCTTTCCCACCATTTTTTTGCCAGATCTTTGGCCGTTGGTTTATCTACTTCAAAATAGTTTATAACTGAATCAGACACGATCCAGGGCTTTGCAATGGTCGCATACTTTTCAAAGATCATGTTCCTCATTTGAGTTCCGCTGGGCTGACTCTTAAAGTGCGAAATAGTGTATGACATGGTTTCTGGCTCGGTCATGATCAAATCCCAGTAGCGTTTTGAACTAACTACCTGAGCGGTAGTGAGTAAGTAGCCGTACCCTTTTTCAAGAGGCTCCTTAGTAATTTGACAAGAAGCTTTGAATTCTTTCTTTTTTTTGCCGAATAGGGCATCCATTAGTGCCATGCGGAGGAATTTATTGTATTAGATACTCTCAAAAGGACAAATAGTTGCACTGAGTGGAGTGAAAGATGTAAAATAGTGTAATGAAAGACCGGATTTGCGTCTTGAAGATCAAATCAGGAACCCTTGACTGGCTGATTTTTCTTCATCTTTTCAAATTTCTGTTGCTTTGAGAGAAAATCGTCTAGTTTGTTGACTGGCAGTTTCTTAGCAATAATTTTTTTCTTGTCATCTAAGATATAGATGGTAGGCGTTGTTTCCGAATGATACAGTTTTGAGTAAGGCTCCTTTAAGTACGTTCGTGGGCCATTTACCGTAATCCATGGAGTTTTAAATTCTTTCATGAAATTTTTCATCTTTACCATACTGGTGTCCGAGGATACGGCATACACTTCAAAGTTATACTGCGCCTTACTCTTGTTGTAAAATTCTACCAGTTTGGGTGTCTCTTCTCGGCAGTGGCCACAATCCGGATCAAAAATGAAAAGAATGGTATACTTGTTTTTGATGTCATACATCGACCTTGGCTGTAGGTTTTGATCTTGCATGATAAGGTTAGCTCCAGTTCGCCCGATCATACTGGTGCGAATCTTATCTGCATAATCTTTCATGCTCTTCTTTATCGAAGCTGCAGCCCAAAAATTCATTTCACCGGTGGCCCAGTAAGTATCGTTCAGCCGTACGAAAACTTCGTCCAAACCCATAATCTCCGGAGCTTGGTACATTACCATCAGGTTGAAAACCATGTACTTATAGGTATCCTGGTTTTTCTTAGCCTTCTCTACAATCCCATTTATGGCCTTCATCACACTGTCTGGTGCAGGAACAAATAATTTCTCCAAATACTCCTTTACTTTTTCTTGATAAAATGGACGGGGAAGTCGGATCATGGCTTCGTCTGCCAAATCCAGATTGTCAAAAAAGTGTTGGCGATAGTACTTCAACTGGTAGGTAGAGTCAATCGACCCATCTGCCTTTTTTGGCGGATTGGGGACTTCGATTTGCTTTGTCACTTTTAGTAGACGTGCCGTTAGAGTCGTTGGATTCTTTTCAATCAACTCATTCTGATAGGCCATCACGCGATCATTGATTTTGGAAAAAGACGCTCGGGCATCTTTCTTTTGATCTTCTGTCAGCGTGCTGTCTCTCAACACTTTAAGCAAGGGTTCGGCTTCGAGACTCTGCTGTCCTATGAAATGAAGATTGTCAAAAAACAGCTTATTGTCTTCATCATTTTTTATAACAATGGTCTTTAGGTAATCTTCAATTTTTAATGGATCCGTTGGGTTGGCGGTAGTTTCAATAGTGAAGAACTTGTTTTTCCCGACTACAAAGTCAAACAGCTTGTTTTTTCCAAGTACAAGATAGTAGGCACCTTCTGGCAACGCAGTCTTTCCATCAAAATGAAAAGAACCCGCTTTGCTCTTTGCCGTATCGCGTAAAACGGTGCTTTCTCCATAGTAGCTACCCAGATAAACAGTTGTGTCTTTCCAGTTTTTTACCTTAAAATCGATCCGATAGCCACTTTGAGAATGGGCAAATTGGGTAACAGCTAAAGCAATGAAGGTGATGAGCAGGCGTTTCATTTATGATCTATATTGGTTGGCAAATTTGAGCATATTCAGTCGATCGTACAATGGCAATTAATCCAGAATATGCATTCGGAATGCATATTCTGCCCTTCGGGTTGACGAATACTGACATTTTATTGTCAGTATTGTCAAGATTAACACTGACAATGAAAATCATCAAACGGGCGATTATTCTAAAACAGAAAAACCCAGGATGATTTTCATTCGTCAAGCAACGCCATAGTTAAGTCTTGTGAGTTTTTCGTGTTAATAGGCCAACTAGTAGGTGGGTAACAAGTCAACTTTTAAACTAATTTTGCAAGCGTTTAAAATGTCACTGACTGTAACCAATCTTTCCAAGCAATATGGCCAACAATTGGCTGTAGACAACATTTCTTTTTCTGTGCAGCAGGGTGAGATTGTTGGCTTTTTGGGCCCTAATGGCGCAGGTAAATCGACTACCATGAAAATGGCCACCAGCTACTTGCCACCCACATCGGGGAGTATAACCATCAACGGGCTGAATGTAGTGGAACAACCGATGGCTGTTAAGCGGATCATCGGATACCTTCCGGAACACAACCCTCTTTATCTGGAAATGTACGTGCACGAATACTTGCAGTTCGTGGCGTCTGTTTATGGGCTACCAAAAAAGGAAACAGTAAAGCGAGTGGGGGAGATGATCGAGTTGTGTGGGTTGACCAAGGAACAAAATAAAAGGATTGAGTCACTTTCTAAAGGATATCGGCAACGAGTGGGTTTGGCGCAGGCATTAATTCACAACCCCCAAGTATTGATTTTAGATGAGCCTACCTCGGGGTTGGATCCGAATCAGATCTTAGAAATCAGAAAACTCATCAGGCAGATAAGCGAGCAAAAGACGGTTATCCTATCTACCCACATTATGCAGGAAGTGCAGGCGTTGTGTGATCGGGTGATTGTTATCCATCAAGGAAAAATTGTGGCCGATGATCTATTGAAAAATTTACTTTCTGCAAGGAGGGAGCAGGTCGTTTTCGTGGTGGAGTGGGATGGAGCTGCACCGTTGTCGGCTATTGAATCAATCAATGGGGTAGAAAAGGTAGAAATGGATAAACACCTCTGTCGGATAACGACTCAACGGAGTGATGAAGTTCGAGCAGCCATCTTTCGGTTATCAGGCGATAGCAATCAGGCCCTACTTTCGTTCAAGGTGGAGGAAAACACGTTGGAAGATATCTTTCGATCATTAACGATTACTTCCGTTGCGATATGATTCACGTTTTCAAAAAAGAATTCAACGGCTTTCTCCATTCGCTCATTGCCTATTTGGTGATTGGCATCTTTCTAACTGCCATGGGGCTGTTGATTTGGGTTTTTCCGGAGACCTCTGTCCTTGATTACGGATATGCCGATTTAGATACCTTGTTTTCAATGGCGCCTTATGTTTTTATCTTCCTGATTCCAGCCATCACCATGAAGAGTTTTGCGGAAGAAAGAAAACTGGGTACACTTGAGTTACTGCTAACGAAGCCGCTGACCGATTGGGATATTGTATTGGGTAAGTTTTTTGCCGCGTTTGCGTTGGTAGTGGTCGCTTTGTTGCCCACCTTGATTTATTATTTTTCGATCGTCACGTTGGGTAATCCTGTTGGAAACATTGACACGGCTGCGGTAGTTGGTTCTTATGTAGGTCTGCTGTTTTTGGCGGCCATTTTTTGTGCGGTTGGAATTTTTACGTCTACGCTTTCAAATAATCAAATCGTGGCGTTTTTGTTGGCTGCCTTTTTCTGTTTTCTGTTGTATACCGGATTTGATTCACTTTCATCGTTTGCCGGAAGTCAAGCCCTGCTGGTGAAGCAATTTGGTATTCTGTATCACTATGAGTCGCTTGGCAAAGGGTTAATCGACACAAGAGACATTATCTATTCGCTAAGTACCGCAGGGTTGCTGTTACTATTTACAAAAGTTGTTTTGGGTAGCAGGCTATGGTAAACTGGAAGCAAAGTAAAAAGGTGGGGGATTTGCTATTGGTGGCAAATAGCGTTGTGTTCGTTTTGCTCATCAATGGCTTAGGGCAGTTTTATTTCTCGCGCTTTGATCTCACCGAAGAAAAGAGGTACACCATAAAGCCCGAAACGAAGGAACTCTTAAATAAATTAGAAGATGATGTTTTTGTGGAGGTCTTTTTAGAAGGCGACTTAAATCCGGGATTTAAGCGGTTTCAAAAGTCTATCAAAGAAACGTTGGATGAATTTCGTATTTATTCGAACAACAAAATCAATTTTGTTTTCACGGATCCAAATCAGGCGGTAGGCGAGAAGGCGCGGAATGAGTTTATGAGCGACCTCGCTGCGAAAGGAATCAGTGCGATGAATGTGATTGACACAAAAGACGGGCAACGGATTGAGAAGTTTGTTTTTCCGGGCGCGCTGGTGTCAACTGGAGGATTTGAAACGGGCGTGATGTTGTTGAAGGGTAGCCGCACCCAAGGGGCTCAAGAGACGTTGAATCAATCCATAGAAAATGTTGAATTTGAACTGGCGAATGCTGTTTATAAATTGGTTAACTCAAATCGTAAGAAAATAGCATTAGTGAAAGGACATGGGGAATTAGATAGTTTGCAAATAGCCAGTTTCAATAGTGCCCTTTTAGAACAATACGATGTTTTTCAATTGAATTTATCAAACAAAAACACGGTTCCCGATTATCAAGCATTAATTATCGCCAAACCTCGTTCTGAGTTTTCTGAGACTGACAAATATAAGCTTGATCAGTACATCATGCGCGGAGGGAAAATACTTTTTATGCTCGATCGGTTGGATGCAAGTATGGATAGCGCCTCCAGCGAAAATTACTTTGCTTTTCCATATGAATTAAACCTGGAAGATCAGTTGTTTAAGTATGGCGTTCGAATCAATGCGGACTTGGTTCAAGACCGTGTCTCTGGAAAATACCCAATTGTCGTTGGCAACGCGGGCAATCGTCCACAAATGATGCAATTGGATTGGCCTTTTTTCCCTTTGATCAATCAATATGCCGAACATCCGATCACTCGAAATCTTGATGCTACTCAAACAAAATTTGTAAGTAGTATTGACACCGTAAAAGCCACGGGAGTTAGAAAGTTTCCGTTGATGTATTCGTCTCCGTATTCGAGAAAGTTAACAGCCCCAGTCAAAGTGGGAGTGAATGATTTACGAAGACAAATAAAGGAAGAGAGCTTTCAGGGTGGTAAGACGCCCATCGCGTATCTACTCGAAGGAAGCTTTACTTCCTTGTATAAAAATCGGTTTGCGCCAGCCGGAATCGATTCTGCCGGATTTAAAGAACAAGGCACTCCAACCAAGATAATCGTCATTGCCGATGGAGATATTGCGCGGAATGATGTCAATCCGCGTGAAAACAAACCAATGCCTCTTGGGTACGATCCGTTTTCAAAATACACTTTTGCCAATCAAGACATTTTACTGAATATGATGGCATACCTTACGGACGAAAATGGATTGATCAAGGCCAGGAACAAGGATGTGAAGATCAGGCCGCTCGATAAGGAAAAGATTCGAAATAACAGGCTTTACTGGCAGGTAATAAATATTGCGTTGCCATTGATCGTCTTGATTTTGATTGGGCTTATGTTGACTTACGTGCGCCAGAAACGATATGGACAATTTAAATGAGCAGCGGAATGCCTGGAAATGTTAAACTATTGATTTCGTTGATTGGCTTATCAGTGCTGGCAAGTGTCATGTTTTATTTTAGCAATCGTGATAGTTCGGGCATCGATAAAACCATTTTTGAAGTAGTTGATCAAGATCGAATAGATCGCGTGGTGCTGACTTCGCAGGCCGGAGCCGTGGAGTTAAAGTTTGATGGCGTTAAATGGAAAGTTAATACAGCTTATGATGCCGATCGCCAATTAATTACCGTGCTTTTTGCCACCGTTGTGCAAACGCAGCCAAAACGTAAACTAACCGGTGCCCAACGAGATTCGGTATCGAAAAGAATGTCACGGGATGGTGTCCGTGTTTTACTTCTTGAAGGGGAGGCCCCCAACAAAGAGTTCTTGGTATGCGGCAACGAAGAAAAAACGGAGACCTATTTTCAGCTAGCAGGTGATGAAGCCATTTATCTGGTCACCATTCCCGGATACCGCGTGTATGTCGCTTCGATTTTTGAGTTGGGCGAATCAGGGTGGAGGGACAAGGGAATTTTTAATTTCAATTGGCAGAACTTCAAAGAGTTGAAAGTCCATTTTCCCAAGCGAATCGACCAGGATTTTTCAGTTTCTCTGGTAAACAATCTTTTTAGCATTGCCGAGGTATCTGTAGCTGATACCACGAAATTAAGTGGATTTCTGGAGTCATTGTTCGAACTTCAAGCCGAGCAGATACTTTCGAAGACGGAGAGTATTCCTTACGACAGCCTTTTAAGCGGCAATCCAGTTGTGGAGTTAGCCATTCAGGATATCTCAAAGAAAAGTATTGCATTGAAGATTTTCCCCCCTCAAAAAGGAAGTGGGGTAATCGTTGGAAGAATAAATGATACTGAGACTGTTTTGTTTTCTCCGAGGGCTGTTGCGGCTGTGTCGAGAGGGCGAGATTTCTTTGTGATGAAGTAACCTCGCTATCAACGAGTTGGCGGCAATAAGATACTTGATCACTCATTTTTAGGATTGGTTTTTCTTTCTAACTTTACAGCCCTTTATAAACACAAACCACTGATTCTGATGAAGTTCATTGTAAATTCCAGCTACCTGCTCAAGCAGCTCTCTAATATCAATGGGGTAATCACCTCCAATCCGGTTGTTCCAATCCTTGAGAATTTTTTGTTCGAAATAGACAAGAGCAATCTGACGGTCACAGCTTCTGATTTGCAGACATCCATGATCACCGAGATCATGGTAGAGTCAAAAGAGAAGGGAAGCATTGCGGTGCCCGCTCGGATATTACTGGATACGCTAAAGAATCTGCCTGATCAACCTGTTACTTTTTCCATAGATGCTGCCTCGTACAGTATCGAAATTAGTTCAGATAATGGGCGTTATAAGCTTGCAGGCGAGAATGCCACCGATTTCCCTAAAGTGCCAGCGGTATCCAATGATTTTTCTGCAGCCATTTCTTCAGAAGTATTAGCAAAAGCGGTGAACAACACCATTTTTGCTACGAGCAGCGATGAACTTCGCCCGGCTATGACTGGGGTGTATGTAAATCTGGGAGAAAAGAATACCACGTTTGTAGCTACCGATGGTCATCGCTTGGTTCGCTACCGTAGAACCGATATCAAATCGGATAACGGAAGCGCTATCATCATTCCACGCAAAGCATTGAATTTGTTGAAGGCAACACTTCCTTCAGAAAATACAGATGTGAGTATTGATTTTAACTTATCGAATGCGTTTTTCAAATTCGGAAACATACGCATGATCTGTCGTTTGATTGACGAACGTTTCCCCGACTACGAAAATGTAATTCCAGCTTCGAATCCGATTAAAATGACGATCAGTCGCATGGATTTACTGGGGTCTCTAAGACGTATTTCAATTTATGCCAATAAGACAACGCACCAAGTAAGATTGAAGATAACAGGTAGCGAATTGGTTGTGTCTGCCGAAGATTTAGATTTCTCGAATGAAGCAAACGAGCGCCTATCTTGCGAACATGAAGGAGAAGACATCGAGATTGGCTTCAACGCAAAGTTCTTGATAGAAATGCTGAGCAATGCCACTGCGGATCAGATTAAGTTGAATATGTCAGCACCGAATAAGGCCGGGGTGATTACACCTTCTGAAAAAGATAAGAACGAGGATATTTTGATGTTGGTGATGCCAGTGATGCTCAACCAATATGTATAGAATTTTTTTTAAATAGAATAGTGAAGAGCCATACGATTCGTGTGGCTTTTTTGTTAATTGGGGTGGTAAGTGATGTTACCTAGGAAGTAGGCGTCAGACCGCTTGAAGCGGTCAGATGCCTTTGAATTCGAGACAGCTTTCAAGAACATCAGGTGGTAAAATAGTTAGTTCAAAGATTTAATTTTTAAAAATGGCTGTCTTCGATATTCACCCAGATATTGCACAAGCAAAAACCATCTCCACGGACTTTTATCTTGATCCCCACTTTTTCAGAGAGTCTAAAGAAAAGATATTTTCGAAAAGCTGGCATTTTGTAGGCGATGCCGACCAGGTAAAAGACAACGGGTGGGTGACTCCGGTAAGTCTGCTTCAGGAATTTTTGAATGAACCCCTTTTACTTTCGCGAGATAAAAGTGGCGACTTACACTGCCTATCCAATGTGTGTACACACCGCGGCAATCTGATTGTAGACAAACCATGCAAAGTAAATGATCTCCGATGCCGGTATCATGGAAGAAGATTTGATTTGAATGGAAAGTTCAGTTCTATGCCGGAGTTCAAAGAAGTAAAAAATTTCCCAACAACAGCTGACGATCTGGTAAATCTACCGATTCATCAATGGGGTAAACTTTTGTTTGCGTCACTTGACAAAAAGGCTGATGCCGATTTATTTTTCAAACAAATGGCTGACCGGGTTTCGTGGATGCCATTGAATGAATTTGTTTTTCATCCTGAACTCTCAAAGGATTATCTGATTGATGCGCACTGGGCCTTGTATTGCGAAAATTATTTAGAAGGGTTTCACATTCCCTTTGTGCATGCAGGGCTGAATTCTGTAATTGACTATGGAAATTATTCGGTGGAACTTTTTCCCTATTCAAGTTTGCAGTTAGGAATTGGAAAGCCCGATGGATTTAATTTTGATTTGCCTCCGACATCACCAGACTATGGGAAGAATGTGGCAGGCTATTATTTCTGGGTGTTTCCCAACATGATGTTTAATTTTTATCCTTGGGGATTGTCGGTAAATATTATTCAACCTATTTCAAACAAAAAAACGAAGGTCTCTTTTTTAACTTTTGTTTGGGATGAAAGTAAGCAGAGGCAGGGTGCCGGGGCAGACTTGCACAAAGTTGAACTGGAGGATGAGGAAATTGTTCAGAACGTACAAAAAGGTATTCGTTCTCGCTTTTACAATCATGGCCGCTATTCAGTAACTAGAGAGATGGGCACTCATCATTTTCATCGGTTGATAGCGGAGTTTATGAAATAGGTAGTGCCCGGATTACAATTCCAAGAACTAATAACCCATCTATTGATTGACGGTCGCAGAATTTCTAAAACAGTTGGATTTATTTTTATCAAGATTATTAAGCCAATGTTTATGAAATATTTTTTGAATCTTTCAAACTTATCAGGTGTTTAGTGGTTCATTTGATAAGTGTTTACGACCCATGAAGAATGCTAATTTTACTTATTCGCTGGTTGTATTAATCATATTCCATTTCGTGGGGTTTTGCGGACTATTGTCGCCATACAGCAACCTGTTCATGTTGCTCACGCCATTCAATTTGATACTATCCGCTTTTTTGCTTTGGCGCCATCATACTACCGCACTAAAGCCATTGGTCTTTTTTTTCGGGTTCACCTTTTCGCTCGGATTTTTTGTAGAGTACCTCGGAGCCAACTTTGGTTTCTTATTTGGGAGTTATTCCTATGGGAACACGCTTGGGATCAAACTTCTTAACGTACCCATCGTTATTGGACTTAATTGGATGCTGATTATCTATAGTGTAGCTACGATCTTGGATCGTTTTTCTATTCCAATAGCCCCTAAGATTATCATTGGCTCATGTTTGGCCGTTTTCATGGATTGGCTGATTGAGCCTATTGCGATCCGATATGATTTTTGGAGTTGGCAGCTGGGGGCAATACCACTTCAGAACTATTTGGGATGGTTGATCACCGCAAGCATAATGCTAAGTGCATACTATTTGCTCAAAGTTGAGTCAAAAAATCGCCTGGCGTTGCCTTTGTATATTGTTCAAGCCAGTTTCTTCGGCCTCCTTCAGTTGGCACATTTTGTTCTTTGAAACTAGAACTTGTCTGGTAGTTGAACAATCCGTACTACGATCTCATGTGGATCTCCGTCCTTGTCTAACAAATTGAACGTTACCATCGGATTATCGCGCTTGATATTGGTCTCTACGTGCACGATCTCGTTATTTTGTAAATGCTTTTCTAGTTCTTTTTGTACTAGAAAAAGTGCATTGGCCATATCGACTTCAAGCGGACTTGGATTGTAGGAATCGGTCTTCATTTTCTGTCAATTAAAATTTGGATTCAATATTCAAAATCAGCCTTCGCCAATTTCAAATAGCCGAGTAGGTTACCACCGAATCAAAGCGGAGGCCCATGTAAAACCACTTCCAAAGGCAGCCAAACAAAGTACGTCATTTTCTTTGATCTTTCCCTCACCCCACGCCTCGCTCAATGCAATCGGGATGGAAGCAGCAGTCGTATTACCATACCTCATGATGTTGTTGTACACCCGATCATCGGAAAAATCCAATTTGTGTTGGATGAATTGACTGATGCGCAGATTAGCCTGATGGGGTATCAAAAGAGTGATGTCCTCTTTGCTCATTTTGTTAGCTGCCAGTGCTTCCTGGATTACTTCCAGGAAACGAACTACAGCATGCTTAAAAACCAAGCTTCCATTCATGACCACTTTATAGTGGGTCGTATCAAGTATTTGCTCGGGCTGCCTTTCCTCTCTGGGTCGGCTGCTTCCCGGGTCTCGCACGTATAGCTCTTCAGCAAAATTGCCATCTGAGTGAAGGTGAGTGGACAGAATACCGGGTTTGTCAGACCGTTGCAAAACTGCCGCGCCAGCGCCATCAGCAAAAATCACGGCAGTGTTTCGGCCTCGGGTAGTAGCATCTATTGCTGTAGACTGTATTTCGGCTCCAACAACCAGAATAGTTTTATACATTCCCGTTTTAATGAACTGATCGGCAACAGAAAGAGCATAGATGAATCCTGAACAGGCATTGCGTATGTCAATGGCCCCAATACTTCCGTCTAACCCAAGTTCGCGCTGAAGCAAGACGCCCGATCCCGGAAAAAAGTAGTCCGGGGTAATGGTTGCGAAAACAATAAAATCAATATCTTTTTCCGTAAGACTAGCGCGTTGCAAGGCAATTCTTGAGGCCTTAGCGGCCATGTTGGCCACGGTATCTTTTGCGGGATCTATCCATCTTCTTTCTTTAATACCTGTTCGCTCAATGATCCACTCATCGGTGGTGTCCATGATGGTCGTGAGGTACTGATTGGTGATAACTGTCTCAGGAACATGATGCCCCACACCTACAATTTTAGAAGAATGCATAACGTGCTTTTAAAAATGAAGGCGAAGTTAAGGAATTGTTTCCTAGTGAGCGTTAGGAATTTGTCTAAAGTTGAAAGTGTAAAGGTGAAAGGCTAGAAACCTTAAACCTTAAACTTTACACTTTTAACTTTTAGCTCTCTTCTCGCTACTTTTTTACAAGGCCTTTCGTGTTGTCATCCGAATGCCGGTCAATCAACTTATGCAATGGATCAATGCCCGCCTTTCGTGGCTTGTCCTTCACGGTGATCGTAAACGTATTTTCCTTTTGCGTGATTTTGTGTTTTTTTAGATACAGCAGGCTGTCTTTCCCGGCTTTATTCTTTCCATATACACCTATATCGATCCAGTCATTAATGGCAATGGATGACTCCAGTCCGGTGCTATCAGCTCTCATTTTTTCGGCTGATACTTTTAACGTCACTTCAAACTGGTCTTTAGCTTTTTCCACGTAGGTGGCTTCGGTTGCCTTATTCTCAAAGAGTGTGATGGTTTCAAACATATCGTGAATGATACTTTGTAAGCTGTCAGGAGTCACTTTTTTGATTTCTTTTAGCAAGTCTGCGGAAGTAGGGTAGGGCGCATCTTTAAACCTCCAGGTGGCATTGTATCTTCTAAACGCAGCATTAACGCTATCCTCTCCAATGTAATCTTGCAAAGCAAAGAAAATGAGTGATGCTTTTTGGTAATGAATATACCCTTGTCCCTCGACAAATTCAAGAGGCTGTTCTTTCTTTCGTTCAAACGCACGTCCACCCAAATAACGATCTAATTCATACTTTAAATACCGCTCTAAAATTTCGGGAGTGAATTTATGTTTAAGCACCATTAACGCAGAGTATTGCGACATACTTTCGGAAAGCATCGCATTTCCTTTTACGCCAGCCTCCATCACTTGATGACCCCACCATTGATGTGCCACTTCATGCGCGGTTACGTAATAGACATAATCGATGTCTTTTTCAGGATCATCGATCTTCGCTATGAATCCGATCCCTTCTGAAAAAGGAATAGTGTTAGCGAATGATTGTGCGAAACTTGCGTAGCGAGGAAACTCCATAATTCGCACTTGACGGTATTGGTAAGGAGAAAAGTTTTTGGAATAATAAGCTAATGCATCTTTCATTCCTTCCATCATCTTGTCCAGATTGTATTCGTGACCCGGATGATAATAGATTTCTAAGTTGATATCATTCCACTTGTCACGTTTGATGGCGTAGCGAGCCGAAACAACCGAGTAGAAGTTACACATGGGGGCATCCATTTTGAAGGAGAAATAGTTCCGCCCATTTTCTTTCCATTCTTTTTGCAGATAGCCGGGCGCTATGGCGATCTGATCTCCTTCGGTACTGATCTGCATTTCAAAACGAATATGATCGGCATCATCGCCAAACAAACTTTGCGCTAATCCTCGCGGGTCGTTGCGCTCCATCATGCGTTCCTTCTCTTTCAGCTTCCGTTTTTTGCGTTCGTCATCATCTCCCAATTCGAAGTCGCTGTTGTAGCCCAGGGTTGGAAAGAAGGCGGTATTATTGAAGAAGGTACCGTTGAAAACCACATTGGTATTGCTGGCTCCTTGTTCAAATCCTTTTGTATCAAATGTCACTTTGAAATTTATTTGAATACTGTCACCTGGATTGAGTGGGCTCGCCAGTTCATAGACGTAATAGCGGAATTGTTCCAGATTTTCCTTCACTTTCGCCTCCCGATTGAACTTCACATAGTTGATGATTAATTGATTGTCAATGCTATGTTGTATGTGAATGTCCGCAATGGGTTGATTCGTTTTGTTTTTCAGCCAATAATATCCTTCTGCTACAAAATCGCGCGCGTAGGGATAGATGTCCACTTTTAACTTGGTGTCAATGATTCTTGGCTGAGGGAAGAAATCATATTTTTTCAACTTTTGTTCATATTCTTCTTGCAGGTCTTCTTGATCGTCTGATTTTACAAATTTATTTACGATCGATGTGTTGTAATAAATGTAAAAACCTGAAAAAGCAAACACAGCAAGTGAAGAGAAAGTGAAGATTAGAAACGCGTGGTTCAATCGAAGCTTTCCGGTTTTCCAACGCATCTTCATCACCGCTTCTGATCCGCGTACTGAGAATATAACGGCTACAGCAAACAGGAACATAGCCAACGCAAACCAATACAGTTTAAACCAAGAGAAAGGGGGTACATAGTGTCCGTACACATTCATATCCGAAAAGGTGCCTAGGCTTCCACTTGCAAATCGCCAGAGGTTGTGCTCAAGCCCCAATTCACCCATCACACCGCGCACAATGAAGAATACAATGCAGAGAGCGAAACCTAAAAACTTATTGTTGACCAACACTTGAATGAAAATAGCAAGCAGTGTGTAAAGAATTAAGAAAGTGAGTGTGCTAGTATAAAGCGAACTAAAATAGATCGGCAGCTCGAACTTAAAATATCCATAAGTTGCTTGAATGGTTACCCCACAAACAATCAGTACGAAAAGCATTATCAGGTAAATAAGCACCAGTCCCATGAATTTGGATAACAAGCCAATAAAGCTGGGCATCGGCATTGCGTCTATTATTAGATTGAAATTGACAGCTCGCTCCTTCCAAACTAATTCACCCGAATAAAAAATTGCAATGATGATGAAGAATAACGTAAAACCATCTAGAAGTCCAAGAATCGAATACGTAGTGGGGTATGAACTTGTGCCGTACAGTTGATTCATATTGAAAGCATTCACGACCAACAGCAGCATACCTGTAATTAGAATAGCTAAAAATGGTATTTCTTTAATAACCGTTTTAAAATAGAAAACGGACAGCTTGATGAATTGCTTTACATAAGTGGCAAGGTTAACCACTTGGTTAACCATTGGAATCGCCACATCGGTTTTCGTAGGTTGCTCTTTAATAGTAGATGGCTTTCGTTTGATAAGCGAATTGCGAACCACGTTGAAAGAAAAGCCATAATAAGTTACAACCAGGGCACCAATGCCGACAGCCATCCAGATCAGTCGGTTATACAACATAATTCCTTCGAGGGGCACAAGCAGCGTATTCTTTTCAGCCGGTGTCCAATAGCGTGTGGCGTACTCAAATGTTTGCGAGGCAAAAGGATCTAACAAGGCTGCCGTTTCTTTCCATTCGACATTTGCTAAAAACGAGTCTGCGATGCTGTATAAGATTAGAAGTATAATCCCTTGGGTATAGATCACGATTGCCTTTCTGCCGAGTGCCCCAGCCATGAAGAACAGAGCGCCCATGATAAACAAATTGCTTACCGTATAATACAGGAATGGCTGCAGGTAGTGCCAGGCATTAAAGGCAAGGATTTCCTTGGTTTTCCAGTCCACTTCCCACGGCATATATTTCCCGATGGCAAATCCTGTCATCAGGCCAAGCCAGATACCGCTGTAGATGAGGATCAACACTAAAAATGAGCCACCGAAGCGCCCCAATAGATAGTGCAGTTTTTTCATAGGCGTGCTAAACAGCAAAGCTTCCATGTTGTGATCGAAATCACGCACAATGGCAACGCCCATTACAGCTGATGTAATCATCATGAGCGCGAATGACATAATCAATGTCATCTGAGCAATTGAGTAAGGGCTGTTGGGTTTGATTTGTCCTTGCGCTCCGCCTATGCTTACAATCGGACTTGCTACTGCAAAGTAGCAGAGCAAAAAAATGATCGCGAAGTAGATGTAATTCGCTGCCCTATTTTTGCGATAACTTAATTCAAATAAAAAAATTTCTTTTAACATAGCAGTAATTCGGTTAAGCCACTATTTTTTCAATTGAGTTCGAGCCAAATACGTGCGAGAAGTAAACATCTTCTAAGTCGGCTTGTATATTTTCAAACGATGAGTCGGGCTGAACATCGCTCAAAACCGTGATCTCTGGTCGGCCAGCGATTAAGCGCTCTGAAATCACTGTGAAATTCTTCCTGTACTCTTCGAGTTCTGCTTTTGCAATTCGCTTGCTCCATACTTTGCCCTGTACCTCTGCAATTGCATCCAACGGACTGCCCTTATACAATACTTGTCCTTTGTTAATGATGGCCATATCGGTGCAAAGTTCTTTTACATCTTCAACAATGTGGGTCGAGAGAATGACGATGGTGTTTTCACCCAGTTCAGAAAGTAAATTCAAAAAACGATTTCGTTCGGCAGGATCCAGACCAGCTGTTGGTTCATCGACAATGATTAGTTTAGGATTGGCTAGCAACGCTTGCGCAATGCCAAATCGTTGTTTCATCCCGCCTGAATAACCGCCCAGGTTTTTGTCTTTGGCAGCCCATAGGTTAGTCTTGTGCAACAAAGCTTCTACTACTGCTTTTCTTTCTTTTTTAACGACAATGCCTTTTAGCACCGCTAAGTGATCTAGCAATGTCACAGCATCGACTTTTGGATATACCCCAAACTCCTGTGGCAAGTAGCCTAACGTTTTCCGCACCTCTTCCTTCTGAGTGAGTACGTTGATGTCGCCTAGTTGAATCGAGCCACTATCGGCTTCTTGTAGCGTGGCGATGGTTCGCATTAGCGAAGATTTGCCTGCGCCATTGGGGCCAAGCAAGCCGAACATGCCTTGGTTAATGGTTAAATTGATATCTTTTAGCGCTTGCACTCCGTTGGAGTAGGTCTTGTTGAGATTTTGGATGATGAGTTGCATAGAGAAATTTGTGGGGTTTTGTTAGCAAAGGCGAAAACACAAGTTGGTTATGATCTATAAAAATAGGAATTAATACATGGTATTTTTAAAATGAGAATGAAAAAGTGGCTCTAAAAAACAAGTTCTCTGATGCTTTTTCAAACTGGTAAGCCCCATGGCGGTAAAAAACGGCAGCACCCAAACCCAAATAAGCGATATTGGCATATTTAAATCTTAACAAGTTGTTGAAACCAGTACCTGTTTCAAAAAATCCTTTGTTAAATGGTTGAAGCGAAACGGACGTGCTTGCATGCGCACTCGCATTTGCCAACATACCAATACCTGCGCTGTGGTAAACGATCCATTCAGGCTTACTGTAGCGCGAATTTAAAAGGACATTGCCAAAATTGTGGTTAAAGAAAACAGATCCATACTGAGAGGTAGCAAATTCATATAAACCCATGGTTTGAAAAAATTCATCTACAAAAATATTTTCCGCTTCTTTTGCACCTCGCCCATTGTACAATTTGCCATAAGGCGCAATTCCATCTACGAAGCCCGCGTGAACCGATAAACGCGTTTTACCCTTCGGTCTAAATTTAAATTGAAATCGCGATGAAAAATCAATACGCTGATATTGAAAATTCTGGGCGTCAAACAAATTGACGCTGCGGGCAAAAGAAACAGAAACCATGGGCCACTCACGCCCCAGCAGTACTTTTTTTCCCGCAAGTTGCATGAAGTTTTCACTGCCAGCGTAGCGAATAGTTCCACCAACTTCGGCAATACTAAATACAGAAAGGGATTCGCCATTAAGCTGCAAAGAATAGTTGTAGGTTGGACGAATGTCGTTTTTTGAAATAAACCCACTGGCATGAATTCGAGGTAATAATCGGTGTGATAGCTCACCACGGAACGATTCAATGCGATCGTATTGCGAACTCACCAGCCTACGGAGGCCGGCATAGGGATTTGTAAAATCGCGTTGTATATTGGTGTTAGAATACCCCGTTTCGTAGATGTCTTTAACGTATTGCAGAGAAACAGAGAAGTCTTTGTTAGGGTTTATATTGAAGCGCAATTCACCGCCATATTTCCATTGTTCATCTTTAAATCCGTATGCTGCGTATCCACCAACTCGAACCCACTTTGAGAAACGATTGCTGGAGTAAATGCCAGCTCCCAAACGAAAGCCCTCATACCCGTTGATATGCATTAAGCGGGTTAGGTCTAATTCGAATGGACCTATTGGAATCGAGGCGGTGGCAAGTGCTTCCATTCCTTTGTCAAACCAACTAAACTTTTTCATGACCGAGTCAATCATCACGTAGGTCTTGTTTTCTTTGGCATCCAATGGCGCAGCTCGGTATTTTTCCAGGTTTGCAAGATTGATTTCTCCTGAAGGCGGTGACAAATCCACTTTAATATCACCAAACTCAGACTTAACTAACGGCAAATTGATTTGAATATCTTTCAAGAAGCTGCGATGTTGTGCAACGATGTGACTTCCGTATCCGCCAAAATTGTAAAAATCTATATCCGTGTTAAGTTGCACGGGAAACCACTTTCCGTTAATTCGTTCATAGTTTTGTTGGATACGAATTCCCGTAAGTGCTAATGAATCTGATGATGACGCGATGATGTTTTTTATTGCGTAGCCGTTGGTGCTTATCGAAACCATGCCTTTCAATCCTGTGATCAATTTACCTTTTCTCGGCTCATATTGAATCACGTAAACCGTATCATTTTCAAAAAAGGTAGTGTCGGTTAGGTAGAAATCGTAGCGGTCTTCTGAGTTCTTGCTGATGGGATTCAGGAAATCTTTTCCTAAGAGAGAAATATTATCGCTGTAAAAGGAAAACGGCTGGTAATCGGTGGCCACATTTGCGAAAAGTGGACTTTTGAACCCAGATGCTTTGAACCCAATGAGTGTTTCCTTTTGCCTGTCGGGATTGATTACTTTTTTTTCGGTCACAGACTCAGTCATGAAAAAGTACATTCTGCTTGTAAGGCTGTCCCATTCCAATAGGTCTTTTTGAGTTTTTGTTTTTGCAGAGCTTGTATTTCTAAGACTGTCCGATTTTCGCTTATACTTCTCACTCATTTCTGTAGGGCGAAAGATGAATTTGTTGTAAGAGTAGTATTGATAGCTCTGTAAGTTATCTGGGTTGTGGAGTGATTTACTTTTTACTGCGTTTCGAATAATCCGAAAGGCTGGATTTTCTTCCGCAAAAAAAGTAAGTTCACTTAATACCGTTTCGCTAGGCTTGAGCCGAATTGTTTTTGATTTATTAAAATAGCTGACCGGTAAGCTAACTCGCTGGTAACTTACATGAGAGATTAAAATCATGCCGTTATAGTTCTCAGGTACTCGTAAGCTAAAGTTCCCTTCAATGTCGGAAGTGGTACCCCTTATTCCATCTGCCAATGCGATATTCGCAAAAGCAATCGCCTCATTTTTGAGGCTATCTACAATTTTTCCGGAAATAATTTGACCATTCGCATTGCAAAGGCCGAGAAGCAAGGGGAGGGCAAGGAAGAATTTTCTCATGATGTCGATGCTGATAAGTAACTTATTCTTCTCAAAAATTACATGAGAAACGTTTGAAATTCGTAATTCGGTATAACCCGGGATAAATTCTTAATTTTTTTTATTTTTTTAAATAAGTGCATGAACCATATCAAAGAAAATGATGAGAGCGAACAACCATTACATCGGTTGAAAATGCGACCATGGTATATCTGTAATTTGTATCCTTCTTTTAACCCAATTGCAATTAGCAAAAAAATAGTTAGTGATTGGTACAGCGAATCCGTGAATTTGAGGTCGCTTTTCAGGCGCGCTGCAATGATGCCCAATAGAAAAGCTAACACCATCGGGGAAAGTAGGCTGAGAAAATCAGAACTAAGATCTATAGGCAATTTTTGATAAATATACTACACCAAAACTGCTCACAACCTACTGACTTCGCTGACAGAAGAACCACTTTTTCTAGGGGATAAATAAACCCAGATTACGCATTAGAGAATTGAAAGGGGAAGGAGACTGAATTCGATTGGTTCCAAAGTCCCTTGCACCATTCCCTTCTTTTCATGTTCAATGCTAGTTTGAGAGTGA